>ERZ1023877.3-NODE-3-length-154899-cov-85.391846_pt1 | contig 154899 bp, 126 predicted proteins | sample MGYA00380392_ERZ1023877 | MGnify/ENA primary metagenome ERZ1023877 (study PRJEB33179, sample SAMN07449003) | human gut metagenome | biome: Human-gut; feature: Human associated habitat; material: Faeces | host: Homo sapiens | place: India: Bhopal | collected...
ATTTTGGATGAAATCTGATAAGTCTCTGATTGAAAGGAAGTTCTCCGTTTTTCTGTATCTCTTAAGTAGAGATTCAGAAAAATGGTTCAAATTGGTTCATTTTATCCTGGAATAGTTTTTTCTTCTCTTTTTTAAATTATAGGGCGGCTAGGTTTCTGGCGGTGGTATCATCTACTTCTATCATATTGTTTTTCTAAAATCATCCTTCAATAGTCTTTACGACCCTTTCGATTCCCCTTACAGGGGACAGAAACCTTCTTTACCATTAAAGAAGTGTTTGCTCTAAAATCATCCCGTCCTTCTTTACCATTAAAGAAGGCTCCACCTCTCACCCCTGCCCTCTCTCCTCAGGAGCGAGGGAGGAAACCGCCCTACTCGGTGCTCAGAACCGCTACGCTCTAAGGTTGTCGGACCATCAAAGGTCTACGCCAGGTTGTGCGGGATGGGACCGCCAGGCTATTACTTGCTGATGAAGAACGTCTTACTAATGTTCAGGTTTCACCATAAACATATTAACAGTATTGTTGAATTCTGACACGTAATCTACAAAATGCGGATTATCTTTTCTTAGAATCATTGCTGCGTAATTATCTACTCCTTCTAAGTCTTGGATATTAGCAACCATAATGACATATTGTTCTTTGTCATTAGCATAAGCAAACCAAGAATCAAACAGGCGATTTCGCATAGCTTGCTTTCTATCGCCCGTTTCACATATATAAAGGAGAGCAAACTCATTTGTCTCAAAGAAATTGTCTATGATAGCAATTACGGTATCTCGCACCTTCATATCACGAGGTGAACGTTGCTTGTTCACATTCGTGATATTAAACATGTATGCCTCGCCATGCTCCAGCAAGTCATCAAGATCAAAGCTAATAGCAATCTCAACGCTATAATCTGTTACGAAACGGTAAGTATTTGGATTTACCATCATAACATCATACGGTGAAGAGGCATTGATTGTTTTCAAAGAAAGCTGTTTCATGTCACCAAACATTTACAAACTTTGGCTCTTCTCCTGTACGAGCTAAATAATCCTGTCGGAGCATCTGCTCTAACTCTGCCATACGCTTTCTTTTTCTTTCCTTTGATGCCATGAATCTTTTCATCGCAGCATCACGCTTCTCCCAAAATTCTTTATCCAATATTTCCATAAAACCTCCTATTTTTTTAATTCAGTGCAAATATAAGGATTTTCGGTGAAACTACCAAATTTTTGGGGGAGTTTTTGCTTCTTGCTCTAATCTCCCCCAGATTAACACTGATTTCTTAGAACTATTCGTTCTCAGGTGGTAAATCCCACTCTGCTCCTATGGATTCCATCACGAGTCTTTCGAAGCTCGCCTTGTAGCCGCCTTCCATCGGGCAGGGATCGTTGGGATAGACCTCGTGATACTCCTCTTCCATGTTGTCCAGATAGTCCATTATCAGCATCACCTTGTCTCTGGTGCTGTGACACTTCTTCAGCGAAGAACGAAGCAGACAGTAGGACTGGGTGTTACGGGCATAACCCTCTTAGACATGCTTGACTGAATTCTCATTCATGTGGCCAGCTACCTTGAGGGTGCGTACCACATTGGTACTGTCGCCGAGGATGGTATCCGTCAAAGCGTTCAGTGCCTTTGGTGTTTTTGTAAATCGTTTCATTCCTTAATATATTTAAAAATTTCAATATCTTCTGTTAAGCTATCATAAATTACCGCATTTTTGTACCTATATATGTAGGTACAGGATTCCCGGCGGTTTCAACCTTTTTTCATATCTTTGCAGCAGCTTTCAAGAACGAGGGCTGAAGCTGAACTTTAGCGTTTCACTCTTTTTATAAGCAGCGTATGCTAAAGAATATAAAGAAATATGTATCAATGGGTTATAGCGGATTTAAAACATCCCTAAAACGCTGTTTTTACCCCTATTTCAGTGTTCAGAGTTCAGTATTCAGCCTGATGTTCAGCCTCATGAGACAAAGTGTAAACAATTACAATCAAACATAAAAATCATCACAGTATGGCTACATCATTAATAAAACCAGAGGATCAGGAGGCTTTGCCTTCTTATGTCCAGAGCATCCAGTCGTCGGAAAACCATCCCGTCGCTTCATGGGAATCGGTGAAACAATTCATCACCGAAGACCCTATCGTCAAAAACCTCACGCTGCTCTATCGACAGCGTCTGCAGGTCAGCAAGAGCTTCGCCGACGAGCTGAAGCCGAAATGCCCTGCCATCACCATCTCTGCCCAGATGGACGGATATGGCAGAAAGTTGACTAATTTCTTGAAACCTACCCTCAAGCTGATGGTGGAATTCGACACCGTGCCAGGCGACCAGATGGAGCACATCAAGCAACTCATCGTGAAGGATGAGCATACCATGGTGGTGCATCGCAGCATCAGCGGCAGGGGTTTCCATATATTCTGCAAGTATTCGCCTTCTGACAACGAGGACATCGCCATCCTCGACCTCTTCCACCTGATGCTGGAGAAGGCGCAGAGCTACTACGAGCATCTGCTGGGACTGGAGTGCGACAAGGCTTGCGCTGACATCACCCGATGCGCCGGACTTGCCTACGACCTTGAAGCTTTCTTCAACTGGCAGTCTGTGCCTTTCTCGCTGGATAATGGCGACCTGAAGAAGTTTTATACCCAGAAGGCGGTGGAGGCGAAATCGATCAAACGTGCTGCCAAGCGAAAGGCGAAGAGAGAGCAGCAGGGCGGGAAGCAGATGGCTGCCATCACCATCGAAGAGGCTGCACCGCACATCAAGGAGCTCCTGAAGCAATGGGGCTACGACTTTGAACCTGGCAGGCACAACGAGTATGTCTGCCACTTCGGCAAGGTCTGCGTGAGATATGGCATCGACAAGGACGAGGCGATGAAGTATGCCGACAAGGAGTTTGGTACCAACTATGCCGATACCGCCAGCGTGATGAAATCGTGCTACAAGCATACCGACCTCTTGGGTACCTGGCACTTCTACCGTCCCGGCGAGGCATACAGCGGCAAGCCGAGGGTGAAGACCATCAAGCAATGGCTGGATACCCACTACGAGTTTCAGCACAACATCGTGACGGGTTTCTTCGAGTTGAGAAGCCGCATGGTCCTCAGCGGCAAGTATCCTCACTTCACCCGCATCGACGACAACATCGAGAACTCGCTCTGGGCGGAGATGGACGAGGCTGGGCTGCATCTTTCCGAGAAGGTGCTGCACTGCGTCATCAACAGTGATTTCTGTCCCCCCTACGATCCCTTGGAGGAATATCTCCGGAGTCTGCCGATATGGGACCGCAACAAGGACCCCGACTATATCGACCAGCTCGCCGACCGCATCCATGTGGTGGAGAAGCCGGGCTATGAGCACAACCAGAAGCTCTTCCGCTATTTTTTCAAGAAGTGGCTGGTGGCGATGGTGGTGGCATGGGTGATACTGAAGGTGGTGAACCAGTTCATCCTCATCCTCGTGGGAAAGGGTGGCATCTTGAAGACCACGTTCTTAGCCTATCTCCTTCCGCCGGCGCTGCGCCAGTATTTCTTCAACGATTCCACGGGCAACTATACCGACAAGGACTTCATGGAGGCTTTCAGCAGCAAGGCGACGATATGCCTCGACGAGTTTGAGACGGTTTTCGGCAAGAACCTGAGTGCCTTCAAGAGCAATCTCACGAAGCTCACTTTCTCCATCCGCCGTCCCTACGACAAGTATCGCACCGAACTGCCCCATCGTGCCTCGCTCTGCGGAACCACCAACAGCCAGCAGTTTATCACCGACGAGGAGAACCGCCGTTACTCTCCCTGGATAGTGGACAGCATCGAGAGTCCGATAGACTACCCGATAGACTACGACCACGTCTATGCCGAGGCATTGGCTCTGGGTCAGGAGGTGATGAAGCGCAAGAAGAACTCGCCTCTGAACTGGACTTTCTGGCTGACTCGCGACGACATTGAGCTGATGCGCCTCCACAACCGCCTCTTCATGGTTGCCAACTATGCCGAGGAGCAGATACTGAAGTATTACAAGGTGCCATTGCCCGAGACGCCACTGGAGTACATCAAGTTCCGCTACACCTCGGAGATTCTGGAGAAGATTGGTGTCAACCCTGCCCTGCGCCAGAACCTGAACTCTCACAACATCGGTGCCGTGATGTCTCGTCTGGGATTCAAGAAGATTCACAAGGAGCACGGCAACGGCTGGGCTGTGATAGAGAAGGAAGGTAGCGAAATCAACAGCGATTCCTTCATCGATCCTAACGATACCATGGAGGATTAAGTATCTTGGTTACGATAGCTAAGTATCATGGTTACGATGGCTAAATATCATAGTTATGAATCATAACCCTAATAGATATTCTCTGCACGCGAATTACTTATTGGTTTTTCTGAACACGAAATTCTTATTGTTTTTTCTGAACACGAATTACACGAATTAAACGAATAAGTTGCTTGAGAATGAAAGATTCGTGAGATTCGAGAGATTCGTGTTCAAAAATCAACTCAGAATGAAAGATTCGTGAGATTCGAGAGATTCGTGTTCAAAAATCAACATTCAACATTAATAATAAAGTCTATGGATTTACGAAGTTACACCAAGCAGGAGTTAGCCCTGCTCTATTTTCCGGATTCCGACCCGGACGTGGCTAGATCTCATCTGATGAGATGGATAGTAAGATGCACCCAGCTCTATGAGCAGCTGCTGAAGAGTGGATACACCAAGAACAGCAAGGAGTTCAATCCCCTGCAAGTATCCTATATTTTCTTCCATTTGGGAGAGCCCTGATATTTATCAGTGATAATCGTTGAGTATCGTGGAGCAACATTGAGCATCGGTGAGTTGGGAATGAGAAATGTTGTATCTTTGCATTGTGATTCAGAAAGAAGAACATTAACACTTAACATTTAAAAACTATGTTGCTTTACGTACTAAAACTAAATCAGAACGCCAAGATGCCAGAGGCATACGGCAAGTACTACGCCTATCCAGTCATCACTCAGACGGTAGGTACCGACGGCCTGGCCGGACACATGGCTAGCTACAACACTCCTTTCTCCAAGGGAGCCATCAAGGGCATGATTACCGATATGGTATCGTGCATCAAGGAACTCACCTTGCAGGGTATCGCTGTGAAGATCGACGACCTCGCCATCTTCTCCATCGGCATCCGCAACAAGGAGGGAGCTGCCTCGGAGAAGGAGTTCACCATCGCCAAGAACATCGACGGCTTCCGTCTCCGTGCTCGTGGCACCGGTGAGTTCAGCGCCAAGACCATCAACCTCGATGCTACGCTGAAAAAGGCCTCTGCTCTGTTAGGGGATGGCACCACCACGGATACCAACCCGGATACCGGGAAGGATACCACTGGTGGAGACAACACCGACCAGGGCGGTAGCGGAACCACTGGAGACGAGAATGTAAGCTTGTAGTAAGCCTAGCCTCCTGGCATCTGAAACAAGAGAAAGCGCATCGGCAGGATGCAGTCCGGAGTAATCCGAGGGCACATCAGGAATGAGTTCATCACTCATCATTCAACATTGTCAATTCATCGCCCTGAACGGATGCTTGCTCATCCTGCCCGCTTCCTTCTTGGTTTCCCACACTAATCATTAACCATTAATCACTAATCATCATGAAAGTAAACTGGAAATCCGTCATCAATTTCGTCATCACTGTCCTCACCGCTGTCCTCAGCACCTTCTGCATGCAGAGCTGCAAGTGATAGCGTCTGAACACGAATTACACGAATCGAACGAATCATATCTGTTCAAAGGACATATTCGTATCATTCGAAAGATTCGTGTTCAGTTAAATATCTGTTCAAAGGACATATTCGTGTCATTCGAGATATTCGTGTTCAGTTAAATATCTGTTCAAAGGACTTATTCGTGTCATTCGAAAGATTCGTGTTCAGTTAAATCAAAACACTTTGCGTTCGTATTCCAATCCGTCAGAGTGGCCAAAATTATAGAGAATACCGAGTTTAAATCCTGTAGCTTTGAGATAATTATATACTTGACTTCGATGAGAATCATTGAGTTCTGAAACAGCTTTCAGTTCAATAATAATATCACCATAACAGACAAAATCAGCTCGATAAGTCTGCTTTAGTTCATTTCCTTCATAGAAGACTTTAAGTTCTTTCTCACGTTCAAAGGGGATGCCTCGCTTAGCAAATTCAATAGCCAAGGCTTCCTGATAAACAGCTTCAAGGAATCCTGAACCCAATACATTATACACATGCATTGCAGCCCCAGTGATGTTATATGATTCTTTACTACGGTATATCATAATCTCTATATTTTTTTAACACGAATTACACGAATCGAACGAATCATATCTGTTCAAAGGACATATTCGTGTCATTCGAGAAATTCGTGTGCAAAATTAAACATTAATTCTTAATTATCCAAAGAAAACAATGAAGAATCCAAGAAAAATCGATCTGATTGTGGTACATTGCAGTGCCACACGTGTAAACCAGGACTTCCCAGTTGAAGCCTTGGAAGCCTGCCACAAGGCCCGTGGTTTCCACTCCATCGGTTACCACTATTACATTACGAAGGATGGTATGGTCTATCCCTGCCGTCCAGAAAACGAGGTGGGGGCTCATGCCCGCCACTACAACGCCCACAGCATCGGAATCTGCTACGAGGGTGGTCTCGATGAGAAAGGCAAGCCTGCCGACACTCGCACTCCAGCCCAGAAGGATTCTCTGGAAGACCTCCTCTACGGTCTCTCCCTCGATTATCCCGATGCCGAGATCCTAGGCCATCGCGACCTCCCCTGGGTTCGCAAGAGCTGTCCTTGCTTCGATGTCAAGAAGTGGCTGAAGGAAATCGACTTCCATCTCTAGAAAATGCTCCTCATCTGATAACAGATGGGGAGTTTTTTTATTAAATATGTTAAATAGTTCCAACTGCCGGATATAGCTCCGGCTTCCCCTGAGAAGATGACTCTTCCCGAGTTATGAGGGTTGTGATATGTATCACAGCATTGAAAAACCAATAGACTCACTTCCACTAATCTTCAATACTATTATGTCTTTCTGCCTGCTGCATACGAAATGCAAACCGAGCTGCTTGAAGCAAATTATATATCATATACCATTCTGCTTGCTTGAAAGCCATCTTATAAGTTCTTAAATCGTCTCGTTCTTCTGAATCTCTACGTAAGAGATACGGATTCACGCTGCAAAAATACGAATTTTATTGTAAATAAGCGAATTATGCCTGTTAAATTTTTGATTTCGTTCAGCAAAAAGCAACTTTTTTTTGAGTTGATTTTGGATGAAATCTGATAAGTCTCTGATTGAAAGGAAGTTCTCCGTTTTTCTGTATCTCTTAAGTAGAGATTCAGAAAAATGGTTCAAATTGGTTCATTTTATCCTGGAATAGTTTTTTCTTCTCTTTTTTAAATTATAGGGCGGCTAGGTTTCTGGCGGTGGTATCATCTACTTCTATCATATTGTTTTTCTAAAATCATCCTTCAATAGTCTTTACGACCCTTTCGATTCCCCTTACAGGGGACAGAAACCTTCTTTAGCATTAAAAAAGGCTTTTTTCTACCTCTCCGTCTCTCCTGCAAGGAGAGCTCCACTTTCTCCCCAAGCCCCTCTTCCTCAGGAAGCGGGGATGTAACCGCCCTCTGGTGCTCGGAACCGCTACGCTATAAGGTTGGCGGACCAATCAAAGGTCTCGCCAGGTTTTGCGGGATGGGACCGCCTGGGGTGGGCTGTTTACAACTCCCTATTCTTATACAAATCAACATTGATATAGAATGGAGTATTACGGAAATGTTATCTCCTCATTAACTTGGCTGCAAATTCAAAGAAATCAGCAACATTCTTGAAATTATTAAACTGCTGACAATAATCTTATTTTATCCATAGCAACATTTATTCAATTTCACGGACATGTCATCTAGTTGAGATGCTAATAATCGTGAAACTTCCTCCTTCTTTTTTATCCATGCCCAATAAGGTATCTGAAGTAATTCGGAGGAACCTTGTTCTATACTTATCAATGTACCATAAGCTTGCTCTTTCAAATCATCATAAAATAGCAGCAGTAATTGGTCGTATAAATCATTGTCTTTCTTGATACGAATTGAAAAAGATGATTTAATAGAATCTATACAAGCATGGGAGTCGTCAAGGACTACACTACCAATCTTCACACAATTGGCATTTATACCAAATAGAGTTTTGCCATTATATAGGTACCGCCATACGGGCTAACGGTGATTTACGTTTAAAATCTTGCTATTCCATTTCTAAAAAGAATGGAATATTGAAGAGAAGAGGCCTTAGTCTTAAAACTCACTAAGGTCTTTCTCCGTTTTATAATCTTCTATCTTACTAACCGGGAATCTAGCATTATTGACCTTTATTGCATCCATTATAAACTGGTTGCATTGATCTATGTCCCAATGTCCCTTTCTCTTTGCAATTAAAAGAATGTCCAACGTCCCGATATATTCAATGCCATTCGCTTCACAATATGGAGCTACATCACGGAAGTTGCTACTTGCAATTGCCTCTTTCTCAAAACGAGCCATCGCCATACAGGCGCACTCACCATCACCAAGAAGTTTATAGTCACGCTTCAACTTGAAGAACTCAGTCATTATTTTTCGATTCAGTTTTGGAAAACTAATTCTGCAAGCCTTACTCTTCTTCAACCACTCATCAATCTTGTTCTTACGCTCCTTGTCAGAAGGGTGGTAAGTTGCCTCCTTATAGACGTTGTCTACTATATATAATTGGTGTGGTGATAATATCTCATTTAACTCATAGATGTGGTCTGTAGCTATGAAATGGGAGATAACATCTGCATCAACCAATATTACTTTCGCCCTTGCCATCGGAAACCTCCTTTTCTAAATCTATACCCATGTCATAGAGCAAACTAAAATACTTGGCTTGAGAAATCATGCCTCTGTCATACAGTTGGCGAGCCTTCACATTGTAGTCGCCCACTAATTCTTTCGTATAAGTAGGCTTATACAATGATACAGGATAGCCATACTCTGCCGCACTTTTGATCACATCATGTAAATAGACATTATATACGATGTCGGTAATAAAGCCCATTTCCTTCAAACGATACAGCAAGCATGAACGAGAGCAACGGAAAGTCTGCTCCAACTTGAGTATCGTTGCCAAACTGATGGTATCTTTCTTGCACTCTGATACTGGCACAAGAGCAACAACACCTTCCTTTGGTAAAAGCAAGCAACGAGCAAAATAATCAGCTGCCTGTTCTTCAATCTCCTTACCCTCCCCATCATCATTCGTATCATAGGATACCGTGAAATTATCTTGATACAGAAGGTGATAAAGCTCATGACAGGCTGTAAAACGTTGGCGGCTGTAATTACTGCTCGTATTAATCAGCATGAAAAGCTTTTTTTCCATTGCCTGATTGACTAGCTTGATTGCCATGCCCTCAAAGCCTTGTGACAAAGGTTGAAAACTAGCAATGATGTTGTTGTTGCGTAGCATTTGATGGACACTCACTGGTTCCGTAACCTTAACACCTTGTTCTTGTCTGAACATAAATGCCAAGTTATCCAAAAGTATCTTATCGGTCTTTTTCAAGTTCATCACTCATCATTATATAGTTCTTTACTATCTGCTGAAAGTGCGCCACTTCTTCCAAATTAGCCATTCCGTCACGACGGAAAGCGTAGGCAAAGTTTGCACGTTCCATGTTGCCCTCCATGATATCATACTCATCCATGCCGTAGAGACGAGCCAGTTTCTCCAATCCTTCCATAGAGACCTCTGTATCACCCATCTCATATTTAAGATAAGCAGGTTGGCTGATACCAAGATACTGGCTGACCTCCTCTTGTGTGTACTTAAATTTCTCTCGAAGTACTCGCAAGATTGATTTCTTATCCGTAGTTGCCATAACTCAATTGATGTTAAATGGAATGTTATTGTTATATTACGCTAAATTTTGGTGCAAAGATAAGCAATAATTTTGTAATTTGCAAATTATTTAGTTATATTTTGCAGATACTTATCGAAACACCTGCAAAATTATAACTTAGCTAGTCCTTCAAACTCTCCTGATTTTACTCTTGTTTTAATTCATCTTCTCCGTGTTGCGGCATAACCGCCAATCACGGCATAACATACGAGCGGTATCAAAAAAGCAATAGCCATACTGCCTGTGGTATCAGCTATATATCCCATCAGTACCGGAGCTATGGCACCACCAACTATCGTCATAATGAGAAGGGAGGAGGCTAGCTTCGTCTGAGTGCCGGCATCCCTCAACGCCAGGGAGAAAATGGTGGGGAACATGATGCTCTCTCCTAAATACAAAGCGAAGAAGGCTATCAACGATATCCTGCCACTGCATACTACTACTATCAACGTGGAGAGCAATGCCAGAATCGCACAGGCTAGAAGAACCCGCTTCGGCTGGATATAATTCATCGCCACACCACCAGCCAATCTTCCGACAAAGAATAATCCCATTCCACCAAAAGCGAGATAGAGACTGGCGGTCTGCTTCTCTATATGGATGCTTTCTTCCGCATAGTTGATAAAGAAACTGTTCACACCCGTCTGAGCTGCCACATAGAGGAATAAGGTGAGCATGCCGTAAGCGAATGCCATCGTCTTCATCGGCTTCTCCTCTATCTTCTCGTTCGTATCTGCCTCATGCGCTCTCCTTGGGTCAGGCAATGTTATTCTTGACAGGATCAATGCCACTGAAAGCACGAAGATACCCACCAGGGCGTATGGAATGGCTATGTTGACACCTGAAAACAGCAGTTGTCCGCCAACCAGTGGTCCCACTATCCAACCTATGCCATTGAGCGATTGCGACAGGTTGATTCTACTCTCTGCCTTATCGGGATGTCCCAATACCGTGGTATAAGGATTGGCACTCGTCTCCAGACAGGTTAAGCCGCATCCTATCACAAACAAGGACAGTACGAAGAAGTAGAAGCTGTTGATTTCACTTCCCGGTATGAACATCAGGGAACCGATGCCAAACAGAACCAGTCCGGTAATCACTCCCCTGCGGTATCCCCACTTCTGGATAATCTTTCCGGCTGGCAGTGCCATCAGGAAATAGGCGCCATAGACGGCTGCCTGCGTAAGAGCAGACATCGTCTTGCTGATATGGAAGGATTCCTGAAAATGAGGATTCAGGACTTCCAGGATGCCATGGGCAAAGCCCCACATGAAGAAGAGGCTGCTGATAATGAGGAAGGGAACCAGATAGTTATGCCCTTCGTATCTGAAGATGGATGGCTTCATCATGATTCTCTGCAAATTCCTTACTATCCTTTACAACCAGGGCAAGATAGCCACCGCCACCTGCGCCCGGCATCTTCCATGCCAGCACATCATCGAGAGCACTGTAATGATCAATCATCGGCTGCACACTCGCATCCGGTTCTATCACACCATTGATAGACGGATTCACCATACCCGGGAACATCGCTATCTGGGCCTCGAAAGATACCCTGTATGCGGCAGCAAAGGCATCGAGGTCGTGCGCCAGAATCGCCTTCCAGCAAGCATCAGCTGCATCAGCCAGCGCCTTCACCTTCTCAGGCGTGATATCCTTACCTTCCACCACACTGCATCCCGGTCTTCTCGGTTCCATCGGAATCATCACCAGATGGTCTTCCAGGAAACGGAGGGTCATCTCATCCTGCGTACTCTCAATCTTCTCCGGCCAGAAGTTGTTGTCATAATAATGACGCACCAGACCGGGAACACAAATGCCTATGGAATCCTGGGCTCCGGAAATGATGCCGTCGTGGCGCTCCGGATTATTCTCGAAGCAGAAGACCAGACGGGCGAGCATCTCGGGATCCATCTTTGGGAGCTTCACCGGCCATATCTTCTTGATCATGTTACGGGTGGATGTGGAGAGACCACATCTGTCTCGTACCTCGAAGGTTGGGTTTAGGGAAATGGTGATTGCCCAACCTGGGTGATGCATGCTGACGTATGGCTGGTCAATCCAGGTTCCGGCAAGATCCAGACGGGTTGGGATGCCCGCATTTTGTGTCGTATTATCAGATGCCGTCGATAAAGCCTTCTTCAAATCGGATGAAGAACGTGCCTTCAAGCCTTCATGAGGTGTGCGCTGAAGTTCGACATACTCAATGCCTCGTTCGGCACAGATCTTTCGCTTCTCATCAGAACCGCCTTCTGCATTTACAACGAAGACGTCTGGTTTTACCAAATCGAGGGTTGGGAGGAAGTCGATAACTCCACTTCCTTCATTGATATACGCATCCTTTACTGCCTTGATGTTCTTGACCATGAAGAGTCGTTCTTCCTGTGGGAACATCGGTTTGCGATGTTTGTACTCTAAATAGGTTGCATCGGAGCCGATGCCGACATACAGATCACCATAATGTGAGGCTTGCTGAAAAAACTCAACATGCCCAGAGTGGAGTAAATCGTAACATCCACTTACAAATACTTTTTTTGCCATTTATTTATCCTTATGTTTTTCCTTACTGTTTAACTTATTGTTTTCTTAAGTTAAACATCTAATGGGGGTATATACCCTTCTCAGATGTTGTTTTTTGTGGGTGATTATGTAGCGCCCACACTACAAGTTACTTTTCGTTATTAATACTTTTCTTTTTTTCTAAAAATGACTTATTGCTTTAGCTTTTTTCGAATCCCTCCGTCTCCCTTTAGCCAAAGGGAGCTCCACATCCTAACCAAGCCTTCCCTTCTCAGAAGGGAAGGATGTAACCGCCCTCCGGTGCTCAGAACCGCTACGCTCTAAGGTTGGCGGACCATCAAAGGTCTGCGCCAGGTTGTGCGGGATGGGACCGCCTAAATCATTACCTTTCATTTTGTTTCTATTAATCTTCCTGATTCTATCATCCCTTTCTTAAATATCTTGGCAATTTCATGTACAGCTTTATCTACACTCTCTTTTGCCACATATTTCTCTCGTTCTGTAAGAGATGAAGCCTCAATATTTTGCTTAGCACATTCTAAAGCAGAGTCTCTGGTTTCATCAAAGGTATATTCCTTTATATGCCCAGATTCTAATATCTCTTCTATGAACTTTGCTACGGCAAAGTCAGCACGTTGCTGCGCTAAAACCTGTTCTTTTGTCATAATTCACCAAAGCCCTTGATATTTGATATTTTAAACTGTATAATCATAAATTGCCCTGTTATCTAAATATATGATTATGCTCTAATAGCTCAAACACTACTATTTCTAGTAATTTGCCCAATTCCTCAATTTCCCAATCTTCATCAGTAGGTTTCAATTTAAACGTACTATCGGGAACTTCGCCATGAAACAGTTTACAACGAAGATAATATGTATAAGAAAGAGACAATAACAAAACTATATCTATGTCACATATAGTAGCAGTATTAGCAGCAAAATGATTTACTACATTTTTCCAAAGCCCCGCACTACTCAATGCAGTTTGTACTTTTGGTCCATATACTAAACTCTGAAACAACCTTATTGCACGACTATCAGAATATTCAGTTGCACGCCTACAAATATCATCAGGTTTTGTATATCTTTTACTGCATTTATATAGTAATTTGTTCCAGCTAAACTTACGGATGTAACCATCTGAGGCAGTATTTGTCATTGCTGTAGATTCCACAAACAATCCTGCATTTCCTCGTATCAAAGCTTTCATTGCTTTAATTCCCTCACATTCTCGTGTTGTATTTCCTTGATGCAACAAAAGACGGTCAAAAGCTTTCCAATATCTATCAAACTTAAAATATCTATCGTGTGAATTAACACCTTTAAGCCAGTAACTTAAAGCGGTCCTTACAGCAATACCTTTATCTGTTTCTTCAAGGATTTCATTAACATCCGCTTGTGACAAATGTAAATTTCGTACAATTCCTGGAGTAAGCGGCTGTTGAAACTCTAAAGTCTCAGTATAAACAAAATCTCCAAATCTTCGCTGACGCTTTCTCAGAATAGAAATATTCTTCAACTTAGGAAAATCTGACGCAAGCGCATAATAAACAAGTAAGCCTTTCAATATTTGTCCATTCAATGAGTTTTGACTACTATTCAATATGCTACCATCAGAATAGCTGCAACTTCTCTCTGCCTCAATTGTAAAACCATTATATTTAAAAGTAAAGGTATCTTGTCGTCCATTACTTCTAAAATAGGATGAGTTGCGTATGCCTATTGCGCAATTTGGTCTTCTATTCGTAAATATGACTTCAACATAATACTTTGCCATGTCTAATCTCAATTTTAAAGATGAAAGATTGGTTGGTGATGCCCCAATATGCATTTTATCTCAGACTCAAGTTAGCACTCAATTTAGGGCATAACCCTTTGTATAGGCACTTTTGCATGTACCAACATATTGAATTGTTTAAAAATCAATGTGATGTAAGCATCCAACCCCTATAGCAGCACTTCTTAGCCCAGTGTTTAGTGGGATTAAGAGATTTCCATCGAGTTTAATAAATTTATCGTGTAAAAAAGCGTGCATAGCGAGTGTCATTGGGTACTTGCATTAACATATCTTTGTATACTATACCATCCGCTGAAACAAAATAAATGTCCTTACAGAAGACATCTTGCCACCATCCGTTTTTCATGTCTTCATAATACTTATCCATAAGATCAGCATCAAAGGCAGGCGTTCTATTTTTATCTACCTTTATTCCGTACATCTTTTCTAACTTACGGCTGATATTTTTTATCGTCTCGTGGTGGGCAGCATTATCTTTGACATTAAATTTGACAGCTTCTAGAGAAACAGTAGGATTTTCTTCAAACTGTTTCAAAAAACGCTTCCATTGTACTTGTAATATGTCCGATGGAAAGTAGTTTACAACATTCTTTGATTCATCAAATATCTTCTTAGAAATTGAAGGATTATGTCTGAAGAAGACTTTATGAACCTGAGAAAACTCATTGAAGTTTGCTCCTTTCTCCATATTAAGCAAGAAACCATGTTGATTTCCACTTCTCATAAACGGTTGTTTGCCTATAGTTGACAAATGCTGCTGTTTTTGAAATGAAAATGCGCCCGGTTCTGACAATTCATAATAATACATCACTCCAAGACTACTTGTGTCTGTATGAGGTGTGTATTCATCGAAATGATAGTCTGTTACAGCAAAAAACATAGCGGTATCTATGTCTGATGTCAAGTCGAGAAAGCTGGTTTTGTTGTAATAATGCTGAGCCAATCCACCATAGTTTACCTCAAAACGAAATATGTCATGCCACAAATCAATACCTTGTTCAAACAATTGCACAAGTGGATGTGTTGCCAAGACTGCTCGAAGTTCATCATATTGAATGAGTTCCTTTAAAAAATAGCTCTGTTGAGGATTGCGGAAAAGCCCAGGAGTACAGACATCATAATACTTACTTTGTCCACGAAACAGGAATTTACGTCCATAAAGATTTGGCTTTATGGAAAATTTGCCACTCATTAACTGATTTACAATAAAGGCATCAGCAGGCAATTCCGAGTGACAGTAAGAAGCTTTGCCATCTGCCCATTTTATATTATAAATATTTATATCAGCACGATAATTAAATTGTCTTTTAGCCAATATATTGCTCATATAATCATCCTTCTCAAATGCCTTACGCTCTTCTTCTTTGATAAATCGGCATGCTTCCAATACATTGTCAAACGGATGTGTTTCAGAACCTTTCTCGTTGTTGGATATGTTAGGAGATACAATAACCGGTTTTGTTGCTGTATGCAACTTTAATTCTGCTTGACGTGCTTCTTTGATTTTCTTAGCACGATAGCAAAATTCGCCTTTAAATTGCGGATCGGGGACAGAATGTAATACACAATTCTCATGAAACTCATTGTTGAGTATGTGAAGAATTCTGGGATGACATTCATCAACAATCTGATGGGGTATAATCATGCTCAACCCATTTAAGAAAATTAGGGCGTAAGCAAAGGCATAGGCATCATTTGTATCAGCTTTTATATCCTCTTGAGTTCCTTCTGCTTGATGCTTTCTGCGCTGATAAATCTCTCTTGCCACACGATATATTTCGAAACGCAATTTTGTATATGTGTTCTGCTCTTCTACATCTGCAAGCAATTTATTATCAATGACGATATCATCTGAATCTTTATGTAGCATCACCATCATCATCTGAACTGGCATAGGCATATAAATAATGCCTATCTGAGAATCATTTATTCCTAAATATCCACATGCTTCATGCAGAAATCCTCGGACTAGTTGTTTTACATTTTTTCCTGTAAGCATAACTCAATTTCGGGCATAGCCCTTTATTAGTAAACGGTCATTTGCATATCACCAATACAGCATTTCCACTATATTACAAGTAGTTACAGCTATCAGTTTTTTGAAAAAAAATATTTTGTTCCTCATTGCAGTATCGCTCTGCACTTGTCATCGGTCGAATGAGGAATATAGTATTTGTCAACCTAGACTTGGTTTATGGCTAAACATTACAACACACACAAAGATTCTGCTTCCTTACCGGTTCTGCGGCGATAGTCATCACGCATACGCTTTTCCATTTGTGCTATGTATTCTGCCTTTCGCTCCCTAGAAGCCTTGAAGCGACGCATAAAATCTGCTTTTTTTTCTTCTATGTTCATAACGTAATCTCCTTATTAATTATTGTATTTTTTCGACTCCCCTGTCCCCCTCTTGCGAAGAGGGGGTCCTTACCCTATACCCAAGCCCTAAATCCCTACCATAGGGATTAGGGATGTAACCGCCCTCCGGTGCTCAGAACCGCTACGCTATAAGGTTGGCGGACCAATCAAAGGTCTCGCCAGGTTGTGCGGGATGGGACCGCCTGGGTATATAGTTTGCTATTATCTTGCTAAAGGTGCTGGGTACTACCCCTATTTTAAAACAATATTAGCTTGCAATAAGTCACAAAGAGAACGTAATGTCTTTAATGTATAAGGACGAATCGTCAAGTCATCACAAACTATCTTCTTATCCTTACCCAAGAAGAACATACCACAATGATCATTAAGACCTGCTTTAACAGGATATATTCTTAATCTATCATGTAAGTTTGCTAAATACCTTGGAGTAAAAAGAGCATAACCCACATAATGGCTTTCTGTCCTTTTAAAAACATACTTACCTTTTTTATTCAAATGCTTTTGGTCTATAAAAGACATTCTGGACAATGAGACATATGACTCTACTTCACCATTCGTAAAACGTCGAAGATTAAATGCCGCAAAATTCAACTGATGGGTATTTTCATCATAAAAGGCTGGAGAAGACAACAATCGAACAATCTCCTCCATATCTTTCAAAACTGGTTTCTCAAATGTTATATCACATTCCATTAGGCTATGTTCTTTAAGACTTCCAAAAATTTAGGGAGTTCCGAAAGTGGGAGGATGCCCTCTTTCTCTATCTCTCCATAATTGACATCATACACTATCCTATCACTAAGAATAGATAAACAGGCATCTCCTTTGGAGGTCTTCCATTGCATTAATATATAGCCATTGGTATTTGGAAATATTGCTAATCCCTGAAGCAATGATTCGCTACAGGATGAAACAACCTTCTGAGAATAATCACATGCTTCTGATGATATGGAAGGGGAACCTGCGTAATCCCAATTCGCTGGCAAATCTCGAAGTTCAAGAATTCGCTTCTCAAGTCGTTGCCTTAACGAAAGGCTTGGCTTCTTTTTCAGCTGTTGCTTCAATAATCGCAAAGCTTCTGCCATAGCATCAGTCACACTGATGTTATTCTGCTCTGCAATTGTTGCATAGCCTTGATATAATGTATTATCGAGTACCAATGTTGCCATAATCGTAATATTCTAATTCTTGGCTGCAAATATAAGGGTTTTCTATGAAACAACCAAATTTTTAGAGGAGTTTTTGATTCTTGCTCTAATCTCCCCCAGATTAACGTATATCACCAAGACAGCGTCTCTACTATATTACTAGTAGTTACACCTTTCTATTTTTGGGAAAAAGTTATATTTTTGTTCCTCGTTGCAGTATCGCTCTGTGCTTTTTTCGACTCCCCTGTCCCCCTCTTGCGAAGAGGGGGTCCTTACCCTATACCCAAGCCCTAAATCCCTACCATAGGGATTAGGGATGTAACCGCCCTTAATGCTATATCTGCCCCACCTGTCCCTCCCCAGCGGGAGGGTCCTTAACTCACTCCCAAGCCCTCGCCCTTTCCAAAAGGGCAAGGGATGTAACCGCCCTCCGGTGCTCGGAACCGCTACGCTTTAGGGTTGGCGGACCAATCAAAGGTCTCGCCAGGTTGTGCGGGATGGGACCGCCTTACTATAGCTTGCTGATTAGGACAGCCAGAATAGTTCCTCATTGCAGTATCGCTCTGCACTTGTCGTCGCTCGAATGAGGAATATTATTTTTATTCTATTTTTGATAGGATTACTTCTGGGGAGGTGCCCATCAGGGTTATGGCGGAAATCTTATGACCGCCATTGGCGTTTAATGAATGACCACAGTGATAGAGGCTGTCTTTGCGACAGTTGGATTTTTACTATTTTCAATTGTCGCAAAATTTGCGCCTGTTGGGTCAGAAGCTAGCTCTTCATGAAGAGCATTGTTGATATGCTTACCTATAGTCTTGATATCACGACCAAGTTTGCCATAATCATACATTTTTATTGCTAATATAGCGGCAAAAGTACGATTTTATTTCATCACCAATACAAGGTCACCACTATATTACAAGTAGTTACACCTATCAGCTTTTGAAAAAAGTTATTTTTGTTCCTCATTGCAGTATCGCTCTGCACTTGTCGTCGCTCGAATTCCTCCGGTGCTCGGAACCGCTACGCTATAAGGTTGGCGGACCATCAAAGGTCTACGCCATGTTGTGCGGGAAGGGAGCGTAGAGAGAGTGTTTAAATTTGTGAAAGGGTTTCAACTGCCGGATATAGCTCCGCTTCCCCTGAGAAGATGACTCTTCCCGAGTTATGAGGGTTGTGATATGTATCACAGCATTGAAAAACCAATAGACTCACTTCCACTAATCTTCAATACTATTATGTCTTTCTGCCTGCTGCATACGAAATGCAAACCGAGCTGCTTGAAGCAAATTATATATCATATACCATTCTGCTTGCTTGAAAGCCATCTTATAAGTTCTTAAATCGTCTCGTTCTTCTGAATCTCTACGTAAGAGATACGGATTCACGCTGCAAAAATACGAATTTTATTGTAAATAAGCGAATTATGCCTGTTAAATTTTTGATTTCGTTCAGCAAAAAGCAACTTTTTTTTGAGTTGATTTTGGATGAAATCTGATAAGTCTCTGATTGAAAGGAAGTTCTCCGTTTTTCTGCATCTCTTACGTAGAGATTCAGGAAATCGGTTCAAACTGGTTCATTTTATCCTGCCCCTGTTTTTTCTCCTCTTTATATAAAAGGTGTAACACCGACATCATCGTGAAGACGGATAAAGCGGATTGCAAATCCGCCAAATAAAGACAAAAGAAAGGGTGTGCCATAAGTCCATGACACACCCTTTCTTTTGTTTCCATTGAATATTAAACCCTATTTCCCTCTTTCGGGAAAACCACGGTAGGCTTGAAGGTCTTTGCCTCCTCAAAGTCCATCAGGGCATAGGCGATGATGATGACGGTATCACCCACCTGCACCTTGCGGGCTGCAGCACCGTTCAGGCAGATACAACCGCTGCCACGCTCACCCTTGATGATATAGGTCTCCAGGCGCTCGCCATTATTGTTATCCACAATCTGCACCTTCTCTCCTGCTATCAGGTTAGCTGCGTCCATCAGATCCTCATCTATCGTGATGCTACCCATGTAATTCAGGTTAGCCTCAGTTACAGTCACACAATGGAGCTTACTCTTCAATACTTCAATCTGCATAATACTTTTTTTTATCCTTTATACTTGATATGGTCGATGAGACGGATAGGAGTCTTGCCGCAATATACGGTGATGCAACCTACCACGTAGGCGCTATCCTCCCATGATGCCACATCCTGCAGGCTGTCGCCATCCACAATCTGGAAATACTCCACCTCCAGACCATCCACGGCATTGATGTCGCTCACCACCTTGTCGTGAGTTTCCTGCACAGTATGATTCTTGGCAAACTCTACACTCGCCTTCAAAGCCTTGTAGATATTCGGTGCGATGGCACGCTCATCAGCAGAGAGCAATGTATTGCGGCTGCTCTTAGCCAAACCATCCTCATCACGGACGATAGGACACTCCACAATCTGCACATCACTGTTGAGGTACTTCACGAGCTGCTTGATGACAGCAATCTGCTGCCAGTCTTTCTCACCGAAATAAGCACGGTTAGGATGAACGATAAAGAACAGGCGACTAACTACCTGGCATACACCATTGAAGTGACCCGGACGCTTGGCACCCTCCATCACGGTACTTACCGGAGGGAACTCGAAGTGGCGGGTATCCGGTGTAGGATACATCTCCTCTACAGAAGGAGCAAACACGTAGTCAGCACCACAAGCCTCAAGGAGCTTGCAGTCAGCATCGAGTGTACGTGGATAACGCTCCAGGTCACCCTTGTCATTAAACTGAGTAGGATTCAAGAAAACGGAAACTACCGTAACACCGTTTTCCTCAACACTGCGCTTTACCAGAGAGGCATGACCCTCATGAAGCGCACCCATAGTTGGCACAAGGCCGATTTCCTTTCCCTCCTTGCGACGATCGAAAAGTTCGTTCTGGAGGTCAACAATCTTATTGATTACTTTCATCTTCTTATCTGTTTTCGGGTGCAAAATAACAACTTTTTTCTCAAATAAGAAAGAAAAAACCTAAAAATATGCGAATTATTGCCGAAATTATTGAATTTCAGAAGAAAAATACGCTTTTTTGGAGTTTTTTTTGTACCTTTGCACCTAATTCGTAAGAATAATAATTAAATTTATGGCAAAGAAAGTATTATTTATCAATCAGGAGATCGACCCATACGTAGCCGAGACCCACATGTCTATCATGGGACGCGAATTACCTCAGAAAATGCAGGAAGCAGGCTTTGAGATTCGCACCTTTATGCCTAAATGGGGCACCATCAATGAGCGTCGCGGCCAGCTGCACGAGGTGATTCGCCTGTCTGGTATGAACCTTATCATCGATGATACAGACCATCCGCTGATCATCAAGGTTGCATCTATACCAACAACACGTCAACAAATCTATTTCATTGATAACGACGATTACTTCACCCGCCGCCAGATGGCAGCCGACGAGCAGGGTGTGGAATATAAAGATAATGGGGAGCGCGCCATCTTCTTCGCACGCGGCGTACTGGAAACCGTGAAGAAGCTTCGCTGGCAGCCAGACGTCATCGTGTGTCAGGGCTGGGTAAGCGCTGTGGTTCCTTTCTATATCAAGACGGCATACGCTGAGGAGCCTTCCTTCGCCAACTCAAAGGTGATCATCTCACTCTATACCAACGAGCTGAAGGGCGAACTCGGCACACACTTCAAGCGCTGCGTGGAGTTCCGTGATGCCAAGTCGGAACTGCTCGCTGACTACAAGGAGGACTTCGACTTCATCGAGTTGGGCAAGATGGCCATCGACTACAGCGACGGCGTGATTGAAGGCGAAAGCCTGGCAGACAGAACTCTCTTGGATTATGCCAATGAGAAGAGCAAGCCAACCCTCGCTTATCCTGGCGATGACTTTGCGGATGCCTACAAGACATTCATCAACGAAGTATGCCCTGATGAGGAGTAAGCTTCAGAAATTAGACACATTTCAAGGATAATGAAGATTTTAAGACTATTTACAGCGTTATTTATAGCAGCGATGACTATTGCTGCATGTGATGACACCACCGACAACATCGGATCGTCGATCACCAACGACGTTGATAACATCTCTATCAAAGACCAGGTGTTCAACGTCACCTCACGCTCCATCGTTTCCGGCCCGGTTCTGAGCCGAAACAATACGGGTATGATCGGTAATGTGAAGGATCCTGAGACCGGTACCTACGTGGCTGGCGACTATATGACCCAGTTTGGCGTACTGTCATCATTCAGTCTGGACACTTTGGAGTACATCCGCAATGCACACGATGACATGATCGAGGCGGACTCATGCTATCTCCTGGTATCATACAGGACTACATACGGTGATACCCTCGCACCGATGAAGGCTACTGCCTACGAGATGAGCAAGCCGATGAGCGAGAATCAGGAGTATAACTCAGACTATGATGCCTTCAAGGACAACTGGGTGAGCGAGAACAACTATAAGGCGAGCGCCACCTATAACCTGAACAGCACGACGATGGCTTTCAAGATCTATCTGAACAAGCCATATAAGGCAAAGGATGGCAAGACCTACAAGAACTATGGTTCTTACTTGATGAACACCTTCGTGGATCACCCTGAGTACTTCAAGACCAACTGGGATTTCCTCAACAAGGTTTGTCCTGGTTTCTATATCAAGCATGCCGGCGGTATCGGAAACGTAGCCAACATCTGGAATACCGAATTGCAGTTCTACTACAAGATTCAGAAGACGGTGAAGAACTCTGCGGGCAACGACAGTACCGTAACAGGTCTCGCCTTCAACCGCTTTGACGGTACAGAAGAGGTGTTGCAGCTCAACAAGATTACCAACGACAGCAAGACTTTGGCTAATCTGGCAAAGAATGATAGCTGCACTTACCTAAAGTCACCAGCCGGCATCTTCACAGAAGTAACGCTGCCAGTAGAGGCTATCATGAAGGGTCATGAGAAGGATACGCTGAATACAGCCACCATCTCTTTCCCAAGAATGAATAATGTAGATAACAACAACGACTATCAGTTCAGCGTTCCTTCTACTATCCTGATGGTACAGAAAGACAGTCTGGATGCCTTCTTCGAGAAGAACAAGCTGACAGACAACCGCACCTCCTATACGGCTTCTTACAACAAGAACTCTACAGGCGTGAAGAATGCCTATACCTTCTATAACATCAGTAACCTGGTTACTGCGATGTACAAGAACAAGGGCAAGAGTGAAAACTGGAACACGGTGGTACTGGTACCTGTGACATTGACCACAAGTACACAGAACAATGCTACCGTGATTACCAAGATTAATCACGACATGCAGCTCACCTCTACCCGACTGATCAAGGCGACGGATGATCCTGACAAGGATTACACCACCAAGGACGGCAAGCGGGTGGCTACAGGTCCTGTCCAGATCAAGGTGATCTACAGTAAGTTCAAGGAATAAATTCATGGCAGATAATTTCCTTGAACGCCACCGCGAAGATTACGAGCAGCGCAAGGCTGCCTGGCTGAGACGCAAGAAGCATCTTCCCAAAATCAAGAAGCCTGCCATTCAGCGTCCTGATGATGAAGCTTTATAAAAGATTCTATATGAAAAAATCCCAGCTGGAAGTTCTTTTCCAGCTGGGATTTTTTTCATATCCTCAGTTTTATTTTCTTTCTATTTTCTATGAGAGAATGGTGAACTTGGCAAACTTCAGAAGCAACTGCTTGGTTCCTGCATTCTGGAACTCTACAGTGGCCTTCGTGTTCTCGCCGGTTCCTTCTATCTTCAATACCGTTCCTATTCCAAAACGCTGATGCTCGATTCTACAGCCCTCGCAGAGAGAACCGGCTGCTGAGGAAGCTTTAGAAGCTGAAGAACCAGAAGATGCTACGGATGAAGAACTAGCGGTATCACCCATGATTCTATGTACTGCATTCACAGCTCTTACAGATTTAAATCCTGGTTTAGGATCAGCCATGAACTGCGAAGCTACAGGCTTAGAGTTCTGATAACCACGACCATGGCCTGAACGGTCTCTATCCCATGGCATTCTTCCACCATAACCACCTTCAGAACCATAGCCACCAAACGAACTTCTTCCCCCACCGAATGAAGATTCAGGAGTCTCTTCTCCTCCCTCAATCAGACTGGCATCAATCTCATCGATGAAGCGGCTCGGATTATCAAATTCCATCTTGCCATATCGGAAACGGTTCTTGGCATTGGTCAGGATGCAATGCTTCTCGGCACGGGTAATCGCGACATAGAGCAGACGACGCTCCTCTTCCAGCTCCCTGACAGAAACTGCAGCAAGCGGACTCGGAAAGATATTCTCCTCCAAACCTACTACGAAAACAGTAGCAAACTCCAGACCCTTTGCCGCATGAATCGTCATGAGCGAAACTCTCGGTTCATCCTTCTCTCCCTCACTATCCGCATCCGTCAGCAGCGCCACGTCCTGCAGATAATCAGTAAGATAGGCTTCATCCATCCGTCCCTCTTCCTGGCGTCCAGCCACGAAGGTCTGCATACCACTCAGAAACTCCTCCAGGTTTTCCTGGCGAGCCAGGTCATCGGCATTCTTGCCCGACATGATATCCTCGCTGATTCTACTCTCCCTGATGATGGCATCACCCAGTTCATAGACATCCAGGGTATGCGAACGGTCGATGAACGAAGAGATGAGCAGGCGGAAATTCTCGAGTTTCGTCTGCGTACCCTTGTTGACATTCAGTCCGTAATGTTCCACATTACCTATCACCTCCCAGAAACTCACCTGGTTCTGATGGGCACAATCGGCAATCTTCGTCACGGTAGCAGCACCGATGCCACGAGCCGGATAATTGATGATACGCTTGAAAGCCTCCTCATCGTCAGGGTTGGCAACGAGGCGGAAATAGGCGATGATATCCTTGATTTCCTTACGCTGATAGAAACTCAATCCACCATAAATACGATATGGAATGCCCTGCTTTCTGAATTCCTCCTCGAAGCTGCGGCTCTGGGCATTGGTACGATAGAGAATGGCAAATTGATCGTATCCGCAATCATCCTGCCGCTTGATGCGCTGGATATTCTTCGCCACTATCAGAGCCTCCTCCTTGTCGCTGTAGGCAGGCTTATACTGAATCTTCTCTCCTTTATCATTTTTGCTGAATACCTCTTTCTGAATCTGATTGCGGTTATGGTGAATCAGACTGTTGGCTGCCTCTACGATGGTTTGAGTAGATCGGTAGTTCTGTTCCAGTTTAAAAAGTTGGGTTCCAGGCAATTGTTTCTGATAATTCAATATATTGTCGATGTTGGCACCACGGAAGCTATAGATACTCTGCGAATCATCACCCACGGCACAGACACGCAGTTTTTCCTTACAGAGCTGCATCACGATAGACATCTGCACATGGTTGGTATCCTGATACTCATCCACCAGGATATAATCGAACTTGCCGGCATACTTCTGTCTGATTTCCTCGTGATCTCTGAAAAGCTGGAAAGTAAGCATCAGGAGATCATCAAAGTCCATCGCATTCGCCTGACGGCAACGCTGCACGTATGCCACATAAATCTTTCCGATGGCAGGCATCTTGGCACGCTTGTTCTGCTCCAGGATGGCAGGGTCGCTATCGTAGGCTTCAGCAGTTACCAGGTTGTTCTTCGCCATCGAAATCCGGGCGTGAACAGCAGCAGGCTTATAGGTCTTGTCATCCAGTCCCATCTCCTTGATGATCGCTTTCAGCAGCGAACGTGAGTCACTTTCATCATAGATGGTAAAGTTATTATTGAAACCGATATGCTCAGCTTCAGCACGGAGAATACGGGAGAAGATGCTATGGAAGGTACCCATGTAGAGATGCTGGGCGAGGTCATCGCCCACCAGTTTTCCGATACGTTCCTTCATCTCCCTTGCCGCCTTATTGGTAAAGGTAAGTGCCATGATGCTCCAAGGCTTCATACCCTGGCTCAGGAGATAAGCAATCTTATAGGTAAGCACACGCGTTTTGCCCGAACCTGCACCGGCAATCACCAGCGAAGGTCCGTCAATATACTCTACCGCAGCACGCTGCGCATCATTCAAGTCGTTCAATAAATCCATTTATCAATATTTGCCAGATTTTTCACTCTTCACTATTCACTTTTCACTTCCCCCTATATCCTCCTACAGCCGTGCTTGGGTCGTAGTCTTCACCCTCACGAGGGAAGGAAGGGATGAATTTCATCTGATGTTCAATCTGTCGCTGGCGCTTCTTCATATAAGCACTCGGATACAGGGAACTGAACTTTCTAGGATTAGGCAGCGTAGCAGCAATCAGGGCACACTCGCCACGGAAGAGGTCCTGCGCTTTCTTGTTGAAATGATACTCAGCCACGGCATCGACACCATAGATACCCGGTCCCATCTCGATACTGTTGAGATAGACCTCCATGATGCGCTGCTTGCTCCACATCATTTCGATGAGAAAGGTGAAATACACCTCAAATCCCTTGCGGGTCCAGGAACGGCCCGGCCAGAGGAAAACGTTCTTGGCGGTCTGCTGACTGATGGTACTGGCACCATGCACCTTACCGCCTCGTGCATTGTTCTTGGCAGCACTCTCGATGGCATTGAAGTCGAAACCATGATGCTTGAGGAATCGGGCATCCTCGCTCGCCATCACCGCCACAGGCATGTGAGGGGATATCTTATCCATAGAAACCCAGTGATGATGCAAGGTAATACTTTCACCATCAGCCACTTGCTGAAAACAGCGGATAATCATTAACGGAGTAACATATACCGGAATAAAACGGTAGGCTACTACAGCAAGAATGGTGGTACTGAAAAACAGCACCACCACCCATCTTACGATATTTCTGATCTTTTTTAGAATCATCTATCTTCTTTTTCCCTTATCGGGAACCTCATTCGTTTTTACTTCAATGTACCATTGTTAGCAGCATTCACCATTGCCTGGCTAGCATACATGTAAACCTCTACACGACGGTTCTGAGCGCAGGCTGCTGTAGTATTGACCACAGGATTAGCTGAACCCAAACCCTCTACGCTCTTGATCTGGCTGCTGGTAACACCGCATGACTTCAAGTAGGTAGAAACGGCATTGGCACGATTCTGGCTCAAAGGCAAGTTGATGCCATCATTACCTGTAGCATCGGTGTAACCCTGGATAGCTACCTCGCAGTCGGCATTGTTCTTCAAAACCTGGGCAAACTGAGCCAAGTCATTCTTAGCGCTTGCATTGAGCGCATATTTGTTGGTCTGGAAGAGGATACCAGAATCGAAGGTTACCTTGACAGCTGTCAAACCATTGGCATCTGTAACGGTAGAAACCTGCGCATTCTTCACAGCCTCTGCCTCAGCCTTTACCTTATCCATGTGTTTTCCAATCAAGTTACCCGCTGTACCACCAACAGCAGCACCGATGGCAGCACCTACCACTGCACCTGTACCACGATGGCTGTTATTGAGCAAACCACCAACCAAGGCACCAAGAGCAGCACCAGCACCTGCACCAGCAGCTGTACCAGTCTTCTGACTAGTTCCACAACTTCCCAAAACGAGCAGCATTGAGAGCGCTGCAGCAGTAAATTTCATCTTTTTCATACTATAATTCTCCTATATTTATGTTATTTAAATGCAAAGATACGTCTTTTTTCTCCAATATGGAGGGTTTTCTAATATTTTTTTGTAATTTTGCATGCAAATTTAAGGGTATTTGTCCAAATGGCGAAAGGAAATCGCCTATTTCGGGGCGGAAATTCCCTATTGACCGTGTTTTCACGCTCAAGATACATCGTGTTTTCACGCTCAAAATATATAGTAGAATTTAAAAACAAAATATATAATTAGTAATATGGCTAAAGAACTTAAGAATTTAACCAAGCGCGCTGACAACTACAGTCAGTGGTACAATGATTTGGTAGTAAAGGCTGACCTCGCAGAGTTGTCACCAGTTCGTGGTTGTATGATCATCAAACCATACGGCTACGCAATCTGGGAGAAGATGCAGCAGCAGCTCGACAAGATGTTTAAGCAGACAGGTGTACAGAACGCATACTTCCCTCTCCTCATCCCGAAGAGCTTCTTCTCTCGCGAGGCAGAGCACGTGGCAGGTTTCGCCAAGGAGTGTGCTGTGGTTACTCACTATCGTCTTCGTTCTACAGAAGATGGTACAGAGGTTGAGGTGGATCCTAATGCCAAGCTCGATGAGGAGCTGATCATCCGCCCTACTTCAGAGACCATCATCTGGAACACATATAAGAACTGGATTCATTCATGGCGTGACCTCCCTATCCTCTGCAACCAGTGGTGTAACGTGATGCGTTGGGAGATGCGTACCCGTCCATTCCTCCGTACTTCTGAGTTCCTCTGGCAGGAGGGCCATACTGCTCATGCTACCAAGGAAGAGGCTGAAGCAAAGGCTCAGGAGATGCTGAAGGTTTATGCTGAGTTCGCTGAGAAGTATATGGGTGTTCCTGTATTGCAGGGTGTGAAGAGTGAGACAGAGCGCTTCGCCGGTGCATTGAACACTTATACCATCGAGGCAATGATGCAGGATGGCAAGGCGCTGCAGAGCGGTACTTCTCACTTCCTGGGTCAGAACTTCGCCAAGAGCTTCGATGTTACCTATCTGAATAAGGAGAACAAGCCTGAGTATGTATGGGCTACTTCATGGGGTGTTTCTACCCGACTGATGGGTGCCCTCATCATGGTTCACAGCGATGACAACGGTCTGGTATTGCCTCCAAAGCTGGCTCCTATCCAGGTGGTAATCATTCCTATCAACAAGGGCGACGAGCAGTTGGCTCAGATTACTGCCAAGCTGCAGCCAGTTATCGACCAGCTCCGCGAGTTGGGCATCAGCGTGAAGTATGATGACAACACAGCTAAGCGTCCTGGCTTCAAGTTTGCTGACTACGAGTTGAAGGGTGTACCTGTTCGTCTCGCCATGGGTGGCCGTGACTTGGAGAACAACACCATCGAGATCATGCGTCGTGATACCTTGGAGAAGGAGAACGTAAGCTTCGACGGCATCGTAGAGCGCGTGAAGGATATGCTGGAAGATATCCAGAAGAACATCTTCGAGAAGGCTCGTGCTTACCGTGATGCTCACGTATATGAGTGCGACAACTACGAGGAGTTCAAGGAGCGTGTTAAGAATGGCGGTTTCTTCCTCTGCCACTGGGACGGTACAGCCGAGACCGAGGCAAAGATCAAGGAGGAGACTCAGGCTACCATCCGTTGCGTGCCATTCGCTTACGAGCAGACTCCAGGTGTTGATATGGTGAGCGGCAAGCCTGCCGTAGCTCGCGTTATCATCGCAAGAAGCTATTAATTATTTAAAAAACGGTGTCAGGAGATTCCCGGCACCATCAAATATCAAATATGAAGCAGTTGATACTCTACATCATTTTTCTGATGTCCATGGTCTTCTCAGGCTATGGAGAGGTATCTGCTGCTTCTATTTCTTTATCCCATCAGGATTCTTTAGCTGTTGAAGCTACTGATGCTGCGCACAAGAAGGATGGACTTGCCAAGGTTACACCTCACCAGCAGGAGCAGGATGCCCAGCTGGAAGATGCATCCAATGCCGCCTATCGGGTATGCAGCAGTCGTCCACAGCGTTTGTTGCCAAGTGGCAACATACATGGCAACCCATCTGCAAGCAGTAGATTGCTAACCCATAGAATCCGATTTTTATCATCCCTTTTATCAGTCATAGAAGGTGCGAAGGAGCCTTTCCGCCAGGAAACTGCCCCTATCCACTTTGATGTCGCCAGCAAGTATTATGTCATTTGCCTGCGGCATCTCATCTGTTAGTTCTTCTTTTTATATAATAACCTGTAAAGCTTTTGCATGTGGTTCAAGAACGGGCTGAAGGCCCAAAAGCTCTTAGCCCAGGGCATCGCCCTGGGTATAATGGCAGCCAACAAGGCGCCCTGTAAGGGCAAAAGCCTTATAAATTGCTTGAGACTTGAAAGCTTTTGCCCTTACAGGGCGACAGGTTGGCGGGCATAAAAAACCCAGGGTGTTGCCCTGGGCTAGGAGCTTCTGCCCTTTCAGGGCGTATGGAGCCATACTAGCGAAAAGTCGGCATATAATAAAGTCGACATATAATAAAGCCGGCATATAATCATATAATAAAGTCGGCATATAATAAAGTGGCATATAATAAAGCCGGCATATAATTAAGGCGTATGCATGACATACGATTATTTACAAAAAACAGATTTATATATATATTTAAAGAAGAAATAAGATTATGGCTAAGATTAATCATTTAGATATGGGTGCGGAAGTATTGGCACTCGACGATGTACAGGTAAAGAAGGGTTTCATGGGTTTGACCATCAAGTTGATCTACAAACCAACCAACAGTGCTATCAAGATCAAGGAGAAGGAATACTCTACAGAGGATGGCAAGAAGCTCATCAACATCCTTAACTCTGCCCCTAGCGAAGTAGAATCTTCTATCCAGAAGTTCCCGGTATCAGCCATCAGTATGGGTAATATGAAGCTGCAGGCATGCCTCTCTGACGACCATCAGTTTGTAGCCACTCAGCTCCTTGCCTTCAAGGATTTCGGCTACCAGCCAGTTACAGAGATGGTAACCTATACAGGCAAGACAGCCGAGGCATTCGCCCAGCTGTTCTAATATCCAACTGGTATCATATAAATTAAAAGGGTGCGTCACAGATTGATGACGCACCCTTTTTCATATACGGATTCTTTCTTATTGCATACAACAAGAGAAGTGGTTAGAATCCCCACTTTTCCTTGACCGTATTCGGATCACAAGAAGCATTTTCTACACTTCTCTCAATATCATCCGGAAGATTGCAGAAGAAATCGAGTCCTGTGAGTTCCTCCAGCCTCTTGATATTGACCACATGACCCTTTACCGTTTCAGATGAACCGTAAGCGTTGTGGCGGAACCAGAAACCGATAGCCTGATAACCTTTGGCATTCTTCAGAAGAACCGCACAGAAGAAATACTTCGGAACGATATAACCATTCTTCGTATAATTCAGAATCTGACCAGAAGAGTCGATGGTGCCACCTTTGCACACATAAAGCGTATCTTTGGCATGAGATGCCTGGGTACTCATATCGTAGGTAAGGAAATTACGGACCAGTTTCTCCATATCTTCCCAGATACCGGCATTGAAATTATGCATCTGCGGATACATATTGGTCATATAGAATGTCTGTCCATTGGCATCCTGACAGTAAACTCTATCCTCAGAAGCCACGATGTGACCACGATCATATCCACTTCCGCTAAACTCCTTGCTAACCGGTGGCTGGCAATCGGCATCTACCTCCGGGTCTTTCTGGAACGGATCCCCACTCCATTTTTTGCCCATCCAAGTAGCACCTTCCCACCGCTTTCTAAACCAGTTTTTCATATTGTTAGACTGGCAAATCTGATAGCAGCACCATCTTGGCGATTTCTTATCCAAATCGTAGTAAGTGGAATAGGTTACGCCAAAGTCAGCCGTTCTGCGAACGAGCACTACATTTCTAGAAGTTCCATTCGCTACAATCTTAGGGAATTCCAACCCTGTAGCTTCTGCAGGAACAGAAGCAGAAACTACATTCTTATTCGCATTCGAATCTTTCAGAGAGCCCTGGTCATCACCGTCGCTACTACACGCAGAGAAAGCCAAGAGGAAACTCAAGGAAAGAAGATAAAACCATTTTGTCTTCATAACTACAATTGAAAAGCGAGAACATTACCTACTCAGCAACGTTCTCGCTTAACCTTATCTATTTATTAAACTTACGTATCAGATTACTTTCCCTTAGAGAAGAGGAATGCACCACCTACCTGAGGAGCGCCCTTGTAAGATGTATGATAACCGATGATGGTAATCTTATCACCAAAGTTCAAGCCAAGCTCACCAGCCTTCTTGCCTTCACCATCCCAGCCTGCAGTCAAGCCATAGACGTAAGCAGAACCAGTTGCATCTGTCAAACCGAAGTTACCAAATGTCTTCAAATCATTCTTCTGACCGGCAAACTCTGTAATGGTGCCTTCCAACATATAATATACGTTTTTGTCATCTTTCTTAGTCAGGAAGTCAGCTACTGAAATCTTGGTTACTACCTTCACAGCCTCCAAAGTAGCATTCTTCATCTGACCTTTACCATTATAGATATCCTTCACACCAGTAAGAGTAACAACGTCACCTACCTTCAAGCCCTTCTTCTCGAAGTCGCCCATTTTACCGATACCATAAACGTATGTTTCGCCAGTAGCATCCTTGATGTAGCAATTACCATATTGAGCTTTAACAACCTTGGTAATGACACCCGTCAGACGATAAACGGTAGAACCCTTCTCAGCCTTGTTGAAGTCAGCAATAGGGCACTCGATGATAGAACCCAACTGATAAACTGCAGCAGTAACAGTAGAGCTCTGCTTGCCCTTGGTAGAAGTGAAACCGATGCTGGAAGAACGAGCACCACCTGCATTGGCATTGGCATGGAATGTAATCTCAGCCTTTGTACCACTGGTAACGATACCCTTAACAGACAACCAGCTCTGGTCAGCCTCAGGGATATCAACAGTTACGCCTTCACCCTTTACGGTCAAGGAAACCTTGAAGTCCTCACCAGCCTTATCCAATGTATCCTTGTCGAGTTCTTCAACCTTGATCAAAGACTTAGTATAGCTCAAAACGGTTACATTTTTCAACTGAGGTGAACCTCCATAAGTGGTTCTAGGACCCTGGATGGTAACCTCATCACCTTCCTCCAGCTTCAAGCTAGCGAAATTCTGCGCACTACCATTGGCATCCAGTGTACCATAAACATATACTTCACCGGTAGCATCCTTGATATACCAGTTACCATATACGGTATTGGAAAGCTTGGTGAGCGTACCCTTCACCTTATAAGTCTCACCATCATTACCTGCCAGGATTTCAGCACAGGTAGAGAATGGAGGATTCAATACACCCTGAATCACGGTGATGTACTGAGTCTGAGCACCACTTACCAACTTGAAGGTACTATTGTTAGCACCCTTTGTAGCAGCAGCATTGAAGACAACATGAGTTGTACCTGCACTACCACCCTTGCAAGAAGAAGATATCCAGGCAGGAATAGAATCCACAGGATTGCCCTTCTTATCGTTGGTAACAAACTTCCAGTCAGCAGCAGAAGTAACATCAAATTCAACCTGTCCACCCTCTACCGGAATAGAGAGAGAAGACTGAGAAAGCTGAATGCCATCAAGCTGACCTAAGTCCTTATCATCGCTACAACTTGCAAAGAAGCCTGCTACGGCGATCATTGCGATGAATAAATATTTAAATTTCATAATTTCGATACTTTATTAATTAGAAGATGTAACGGAGACCCACTGATGCATACCAGCACTGACCGATAGCGTGATTTGGTACGAAAGTCTTGGTGTTACCATTGATTGACTTTGGAGTAGAGAAGGTTGCATAACCATCTGCATCCTGACCCTCGTAACGCAAGATACGTGGATCTGAACCAATCTCTGGGTTCAAGTACTTCATGACACCCCAGCTAGAATTGAAGAAGTTGAGTACGTTCTTCATATCGAAGCTCAACTGGATTGTGTTGGTGTGACCAGCCACATCAAACTTGAAGTCGTGCTTGTAGCTGAAGTCGATACGATGTACCCAAGGGTTGTAAAGGCTGTAAGCCTCTGCATACTCACCCTGATGGTTCTTCAGATAGCTGTTGGCATGTACATAATCCATGAAGCGGGTCTTATCATCCTCTGACTTGAAGCGGAACTCATTATCAGCTACCTGCTTGTCTGTTGGGATGTAGAGAGCATCATAGTTGTAACCATCATTATTGATATCGTTTACAGTCATGTAAGAGTAGTTGTAACCACCACGCCATGCCTCATAGATGAAGCTATAGTGGTTGTTGCTCTTGTCGTGGATTGTTGCAGAAGCAATGATACGATCAGGAGTTACATTCTGTCCGTTGTGCAACTTGATGTTGTTAGGACCATATACTGTAGAGATATAGTTCAATACAGAAGATGCGTTAGATCCAGGAAGTGAAGTAACCTCCTTAGATACAGTATGAGTATAGGCAGCCATCAAGTTCAACCACTCCCATGGCTGAGCATTTACCTGTGCAGAGAAAGACCAACCGTAACCACGGCTTGTGTTCTCAAGTACATATGCACTTGTACCTACGGTAGAACCCTTAGGATATACAGGACGGTTGTCGGCACCATTGAAACGTGGGAAGCCCTTGGCATCCTGTACGCTCCAGTCGGTCAATGTAGCTGCATTCAATGTCTTGTTGAAGATACCCTCAACAGAAACAGACATTGGGAATGACACAGGAATCTGATAATCGACAGCGAAAGATGTCTTCCAAACCTGTGGCAACTTGAAGTTTCTATCTACAGCAGAGATTGCTGAAGGAACAGAACCCTCTTCAGGAGTGATGTTCTCTGGGTAACCCATAGAAATCAACTTGTCACGGAGAGCTGCTGCTGTTGGCTTACCATCCTTATCAACAACCAGACCACCTGCAAATGGTTTCATATCTACACCCTCTTTCTTACCTGTCTGAGGATTCCATGCCTTGGTTGCATTCAGCTGTGCCTGATACTGTATCATACCAGAGTTGGTTGGCAAGTTGGTGAAGAATACCAATGGCAAACGGCCCTGGAAGAAACCAGTACCACCACGGAACTTCAATGTCTTGTCACCAAATACATCATATACGAAACCGATACGAGGAGAAACAGTCAAAGAGCTGTTTGGCCACTTGCCAGAGTCGATGTGACGACCGTTATAGTCGAGACCGAGAATGGCATTGTTAGTCATCAAGTCAGAATTATCGAAGAACAGACCATCCAGACGAAGACCATAAGTCAACTTGAACTGAGGAGTCATCTGCCACTCATCCTGAGCGTAGATACCAGCCTTGTTATACTGTACGCGGGCAGCAGGATTGTTGTTGCCACCATAACCATAAGTCAAACATACAATCTCTGGAATACCACCATTCAGGAAGTCGTCGAGACTCTTGTAACGATAGTAACCAGTACCATTACGCTGATAAGCATTGTCAGCCATCTGGTGCTCATAGTTGAGACCGGCGATGATCTTGTGCTTACCGAGATAGTAAGTTACATCGTCCTTGATATTCCATACAGTATTGTGTACGGCATTGTTCCAGGTAAACAACTCATAACCCAAAGCCATATAGTTGTTGGTACCATCAGCATCAGCAGTTCCATCTACACTCTTCTGTCCGCCATCGAGGATATCGATGAATGGGAACTCTGAAGAATCGGTGTAACGGGTATCATCCAACTTAGAGTATGTGAACAGGAACTGGTTAGACAGATTATCTGTGAAACGGCTGTTCAAGTCAACAGTCCAAGAGTTGACGAGGTTGTCAATGGCATACATACTGTTGGCAAATGACATAGAGTACTGAGACATACGGCTACCAGATGCACGTGTACCACCATCCATAGATGATGCGTTAGGAGCCTGCCAAGAACGGTTCTTGGTATAGTTGTAGCGTACAGCCAAGTGATGCTTGTCTGTGATGTTCCAGTCAACACGGAAGAGGAGCTTGTAGTTGCTCTCGTCTGCAGGGAAGTTGGTCCATGAACCTGTATCGTAACCATACTTATCCTTTACGAACTTAGAAACTCTCTCCAAATCAGCAAGCTTGGTACGAGAGATATAGTTCTCAGCATCACCGATACCATCCTCAGAACCTCTCCAGCGGTTTACCACTGTAGGAGTCTTGACCATTTCACCGTTAGCGAAGAAGAACAACTTGTTCTTGATGATAGGACCACCGAGAGAGAAACCCCAAGTAGTCTGCTGATCCTTCTCACGTGCACCAGAAATCTGTTCACGCTCGATAGCATCACCACGCATGTTCTCATTCTTGTGATATACGTAAGCGCTACCCTTGAAGTTGTTGGTACCAGACTTGGTAATAGCATTGACACCACCACCTACGAAGTTAGTCTGACGAACATCATAAGGAGAGATAACAACCTGCATTTCCTCGATAGCATCCAGAGAGATAGGAGCACCACCACCAGGAAGCTTTGAGCTCAAGCCGAAGTTGTTGTTGAAGTTTGCACCATCCACAGTGAAGTTGGCTGTACGGCCATCAGCACCAGCGAATGACATTCCGTTTCCACCATAAGGAGAAAGACGGGTGATATCAGTAATGCTACGGCTAACAGTTGGCATGTTAGCAATCTGTGCATTAGAGATGTTGGTAGAAGCACCAGTCTTCTCTACACTGAACTTGGAACCCTTTGCTACTACTACAACTTCGCCAAGCTGCTTAGCATCCTCATCAAGAGTTTCTTTCAAGTTGTAGGTTTCACCAAGCTGAAGGGTGACGTTCTTTACGACCTTAGTCTTGTAGCCGATGTAGCTAATCTTGACTTCGTAAGGACCGCCGACACGCATACCATTGATAGTGAACATACCATCAATGTTGGTTACAGCTTTGTAACGAGTTCCAGAAGGAACGTGAACGGCCTCAATCGTTGCGCCAATCACGTCTTCACCACTTGCAGTCACAGAACCACTTAAACCAGAAGTAGTAATCTGTGCCATGGCTGTAGTAACCATAAAGGCCAGCAAAGCCATTAATAAATGCAATCTTTTCTGCATACCTTTTTTATAAAAATTAATTAATAATACGGGGAAAGGATCCCCAAAGATCGTTTTCGAGTGCAAATATAAACAAAAAAATCGATATAAATGTTACATCAGCATTAAAAATGATGTTTTATAACATAAAAAAAATCTGCGTTAAGCAAATAACGCAGATTTTCTTTAAATTGTTATTAATAACGGGGGTTTGCTTATAGTTTTTTTTTGAGGGGTAGCGGCTACTCCTTTCGCTGCCAGATACTCATTACCTTGCGACGGATGGCTACTATATTCAGAACCGAAACCACCAGGAAGAGAGCAAAGCCTAAAGCTATGGCAGGAAGCATCGTTCCCTCTTCGATGTCTGGGAAGAGTGCCTCGATGAAATCCATGTAGTATCCTCGCAGGAAGAAGAGGATGATCCAGGCGATGACCAGAACCACGATGTTCAGAGAGATGGTGAGCACCTGGTATGGCTTCGCAACATTGCCCGGACTGTAACCTATCAAGAGCAGATTCTCCAACTTGGAAGAGTTCTTCTGCACCAGGAGATAGATGCTGAGCATCAGGATATAGAAACTCAGAACGGAAATCACAAGGCCGATAATCATCACCATCGATACCATCATACGGAGGAAATAGGTGGTCTTCTCGGCATCGAGCTTATCGGTCTCTACCTCATAACCGTTGTCATCTAGATATTTGGTGATATTCTCATCGCCCGGATTGCCTACCTCTACAATCAGACGGGTAGGATCGCTCTTCTGGTTAGGCGCAAACTCCTGGTTGCTCCAATCCATAAACGCCTGTGGCACGAGAATCGTGTTGAGACGGGAGGAGAATCCAATGACCTTTCCCTTGAACAGTTCTTTCTTGCCTCCAGCCTGAATGCAGATATTGAAATCAATCATTCCCATCAGACCATCACTGATCTTAGGGAGCGAATGGCTCTGGGCGAATCCGAAGTTATACATATTAATATAGGTACGCGGGAGGATAATTGGAACCACCTTCTCGCCAGGTGTGTATTTCCAATCCTTGAGCGGAACATCCACGAAACCATCAGGAACACTTTCGAAGAAAAGCTCACTGTTCAAAACATTCACACCATTTACGCCCATCTGCGCATCTACCTTGTACTCGGTAGAGGTAAACTTGCCTATCTTCTTCACGAACTTCTGGTCGCTGACATCATCCATCTCTGCTCCCGAAAAGGTATTGGAGCGACCGCTGATGGTATTGCCCATACCTATTTTCTTGCTCATGATGAGATAGTCGGCTTTCATAAAACTGTCTTGCTGAGTGAAGACAGGCAGCACATCCTGATAAAACTGAAAACCGAAAAGTACGATGAGCATACCGAAGAGATTAGCAAAGGCGAAGCCTGCAAACTGAGGTATGCTGATATGCTGACGAAGTAACTTCCAAACGAGATTCATAATCTAAATATATGTTCATAGTTTAAGTCCATGTGCTTACCGATACTGGTCACGATGACGCCAGCCCCCTGCTCCTTCGCCTCCTTCATCATGATTTCACCCATGATGCGGGAATTGTTGTCGTCGAGGTGACTGATCGGTTCATCTGCAAGAATGAAATCGAAAGGCTGGCAGAGGGCACGCATCATCGCTACACGCTGCTGCTGACCGAACGACATCTTCCCTACCTTGGCATCCACCTTATCGGCGATACCAAGCATATCAAACCACTGCAGAATCTGCTCGCGGCTCTTGAAACCGGTAATCTTGTTCTTGATCTCTACATTCTCCATCGCCGTAAGCTCTGGGAAGAGACGGAGTTCCTGAAAGAGATGACTGATATGACGCTTTCGCATCTCTACCCAATCGGAAACCTTATAATTGGCGGTAACATCATTATCAAACATCACGCTTCCGCTGTAGTCGTGACGATAGCCGAGCACGTAGCTGCAGAAAGTACTCTTTCCGCTACCACTCTCAGCCTCAACCAGATAGAGATGACCTTTCTCGAAGGTAACATCCTGCTTCCATATCTCCGAATGCAGGTCTTCACGCTGGGCGAAAACCTGAGGAAGAACGGAATGAAGCTGAATCTTTTCCACTTTGTTTTATTGTTTAATGTTTTATCTTTTTACCTTTAAAATTAGGACTGGGGGGACTAGCGATGGAATCGCTAGGAACTTACTTCAGGGTATAAACCACAGAAGTAAGATTTCCGAAGACTGGAGCAAGCAGACCAGTAACAGTTGAGATGGCATCATCCTTGCCTGTGCCGCTGCCATCAGAACTCTTGGCGAGATTGATGACCATCGCCAGCTTCTGTCCCACGATAAGCTTCTGAATCTTGGCATCTATCGGATGATTGCTTGGCTTCACCGCATACTGAGCTGTCAGCTCATCGCTGCCGCTGAAGAACTGCTTGTCATCGGTTACGCCGAAATAGAAGGAAGTCTTGCCATCGGTATAGAAATAGGAATTCTTACCCCAGTTGGCTATCTTGGCACCAGCAGGACATGAAGTCTTCCAGTAATCTACATCACCCAACCACTTGCTATGCGCCAACTTAGCAGCCATCATCATCTTCAGGTCTGCATCGCCCAGTGTAGGCAAGACGATGGCCATATCGCCATCTACGCTTCGCATGATGTTATCCATATCCACCGCCTGGTTGATACCCATCAGGAGGGTCTGAAGACTGCGGTTGCTCTGCATCATCGGCAGGAACTGTTCACCATTTACATTCATGAAGATACCTGCCAGGGCATCATCCGGCATCGATTTCACATAACTGCCCTTGATAGGACGATAGTTTTGTGCCGCCTTCTGCAGCGCCTTGTCGATGGTTTCATTAAAGGAGAAAGTCTCACCCTTAATCTGCAGGATGCCATCCTTTACCTCCATATCGGCAGCGATGACCACCTGCGAAGGATCGGTATCCTTAGGAGCACCCAAGGTAAATGGAGCAACGAACTTCTCAGGCAAAGCCTGTGCCTGAGCCACCATCGCCATAGGAGAAGAGAGGGTCTGCAGACGCTCGTACATAGGAGAAACGGTGATGCCATCCTCCTCTTCTGCTTTCAGATACTTTACCATCTGCTGCTGGAGCTGAGCTTGGGCATCAGCCACCACTGGACCCATCACGAGGATCGCCTGACCGGAGAAGCCCACAAGCCACGAATCCTTCAATACTGAGAAATGAAAGCCTTTGCGCTCCTTCACTTCCGAAGCAATGCGCTTCTTGGCAAGCGAGGCAAGCCAGTCTTCCACATCCCCCTCATCGCTCACCTTGGCACAGAGACCGAGGTTGCCATCGGCACTCTCGAAGAGATAAAGTTTTTCAGAGATATCGATGCCACACTTATCTACATCATCCACGTGGAGCAGAGACTTGAGCATACCCGCCTTGTCTTCCGCGTTCTTATCGGAAGCCATCTGCTGCAAATCCACCGAGATAAGAGCTGTACTTTTCTTAGGAATGGCATTGAGATAATCGCTGCCAGAGCATGAGCTCAACACTACAACGAGAAGAGCTAAGCTCATCAAAACCAAATTCTTATACAATCTTTTCATTACAAAAACTTACACTTATAATTATTTTAAAGCTTTTGCCCTTTCAGGGCGCATTGCTATATCTATTATTACCCAGGGCGCTGCCCTGGGCTAGGTGCTTCTGCCCTTTCAGGGCGTGCTAATACTGCCTGCTGGAAATCTACTACCTGCTGGAATTTCCTTATAGTCTTCTCGCAATATGCGCCATGTGAACAGCTACAAGGCCCGCCGTTTCCGTGCGAAGTCGGCTAGAACCCAGGGATACGCTCTCGTAACCATTCTCCAAGGCAAGACGAACTTCATCAATAGAGAAATCGCCTTCTGGGCCTACCAATACCGTGATATCAGCAGCACCGGATTCCTGGGATGCAGATGAATCCTGAGATGCATCAGAATCCATACTGCACGAATTGATTTCCTGGAAGAAATCCTTCTTCTCTACTTCTTCGTAGCAATGACAGATAAACTTGCGACCCGGACGAGGAGTCTGGATAAACTCCTTGAAGCTCTCCAACTCATTCACGACCGGTTTCCACGCCTTGTGACTCTGCTTCACGGCAGAGATGACAATCTTATCTATCCTAGGAGTCTTCACTACCTTTCGTTCAGAAAATTGACAATTGAGGAAAGAGAGTTCATCGAACCCGATTTCCGTAGCTTTCTCAGCCATCCACTCTATACGCTCCATCATCTTGGTAGGTGCAATGGCAAGATGGATATGCCCCTTCCATGCACGTTTCTGAGGCATATTCTCCTTGATTTCATAAAGACAGCGCTTGCTGGAGGCTGCTGTCACCTCTGCACGATAGAAAGCCCCTTCCCCATCCATGAGGAAAATCTCATCACCACCCTTCAGTCGCAACACTCTCAGCGCATGGGTAGCCTCCTCTGCGGGCAATTCCACCTGGTTTGCCGCATCCGGCACATAGAAATATCTAACCTCTTTCATTCGTTATCAATTATCTATCATCAATGATCAATCAGTCAAGTTCTTTTCATCCTTTTCTTCCTGGCGGCGCTTCATCTCATCACGGATAAAGGAAGCTCCCTCGTAGTTTTCTTCTTCTACCGCTTTCTCCAGTGCTTTCTTGAGAAGTGAATCCGGTAATCCCACGATAGGAAGTGCCACACTCATCACATCCTTGCGGAAAGGTGTAGTGAATTTCTGAAGCACCTCCATATTGGTAAAGATCTCCAGACCGGCAGCCAACGCCAGCAGGACAGCCTCATCCTGAGGAAGAGAATACGCTGATCCAGAAGTAGCATTCACCAGTTTTGCCTTAGGCCCTATGTTTCCATTGGCCTCGAAAACAACGTGATAGGCTTGAGGACCCTGTTCACAAATCATTCTAGCCAACACATCTACCAGATGCGGATGCTTGACATCCTTATCAAGCTGACGAAACTTGATTTCATTAGCCATCGGCTTATCTGTTACAATGGAGAGTGCACGTTCCTCCTCGGCATCAGTAAGAGTGACAACACAAGCCTCCTCTGCATCAGGAATTGCAAAAGCTCCCTGATAAACTAATTTTATTTTTTCCATTTTCATTATCCTTTCTTTGGTCTAAACAATACGGCAAAGGCAACACCGACCACGAGTGCATAACCTGCGAAGATAAACCAGCAAGTCTGCCAATCGCCCATCAAATATCCATTCTCCCAATGACAATAATGGTTGATCACCTGTCCTGCAAGAATTGTACCAACAGAGGCTCCCAAACCATTGGTCATCAGCATGAAAAGTCCCTGGGCAGAAGCACGCACCTTAGGCTCGCACTTCTGATCTACGAACAGTCCACCCGACACATTGAAGAAATCGAATGCCACACCATAGACGATGCATGAGAGTATGAAGAGGGATACGCCTGGGAAAGCAGGGTTACCCAATCCGAAGAATCCGAAGCGGAATACCCATGCAAACATAGCAATGAGCATCACTACCTTGATGCCATAGCGCTTGAGGAAGTATGGAATCAGGAGTATGCAGAGTGCCTCCGCCACCTGGGAAATAGAAACCAGGAGAGTGGCATTATTGGCTGCAAATGTATCCAGCATCGAAGGATCGCCCTTGAAACTGGTGATGAACGGAGTAGCATAACCATTGGTTACCTGCAGGCTCATACCCAGCAGACCCGAGAAGATGAAGAACATCGCCATCTCGCGGCTCTTGAAGAGCTTGAAGGAATCGAAGCCCCAGGTCTCCATCCAGCTGCGTGCCTCTTTCTTCACCAACGGGCACTGTGGCAGGCTGAAGCAGTAAAGGAAGAGGACGATGCCCAATACTCCAGATACCAGGAACTGGAAGTGGGTATATTGGAACTTATGTGCATTTTCGGTAAAGAGGAACATAAACGAACCGTTATCCCAGGTAGCACAGTTGACAATCCACATGGTAAGGATGAATCCTACGGTACCGAAGACGCGGATTGGAGGGAAATCCTTTACGGTATCAAGTCCATGATTCTTCAGAATGGTGAACGCCGAAGTATTTGACAGCGCCAGCGTAGGCATATAGAAAGCTACGCTGAAGGTATAGATCGTCATGAAGACAGTCTCGTTAGGAGTAGCACTCGCCTCTCCCATCAGGAAAAGAGCTATCATCGACAAGCCTGCCAGGAGATGGCAATAGCCCAGGAGGCGTTGCGGCTGCACATACTTGTCAGCAACAATACCCATCAATGTAGGCATGAAGATAGAAACTATACCCTGGATGGTATAGAACCAGGAGATTTCAGCACCCATCCCGGCCTTGCCGAGATAGTTGCCCATAGATGTGAGATAGGCTCCCCAAACTGCGAACTCCAGAAAGTTCATCAGCGCCAAGCGAACTTTTAGATTCATTTTCTTATTATATATTTCCTTATGGTTTTAATATTCTTTTTCTGTCTGCTGCGTCCTCCTTCTCAAGGGATACGCCATTGCAGATTATATCTTGCAAAGATACACAAAATCTCTTAAAGAACGCAGATTTTTTAAGAATATCCGCCAAAAAGCTAGTTTATTTAACAAATAATATGTAATTTTGCAGCCGAAATCAAAACAAAAGATAAAATGTTATTAAAGTTTTTCCTAACGTGTAATAAGATTGGTGCCTTTACGCTAGGTGGAGGCTATGCCATGATACCTATCATGGAGAGAGAATTCGTGGATAAGAACAGATGGATGGACAAACAGGAATTTATGGACATCATGGTGGTGGCTCAAACTACCCCGGGCATCTTCGCCATTGATATGGCGAGCCATATCGGCTACAAGATGAAGGGCGTATGGGGCGGCATAGTGGGAGCTGTCGGCATCGCCCTGCCTTCCATCATCGCCATTCTCATCATCGCCATGTTCTTCCAGCAGTTTAAGGATAATTACTGGGTGGGCAAGTTCTTTGCCGGCGTTCGCCCTGCTGTGGTGGCGCTGATTGCGGCTCCTTGCTTCAAGATGGCAAAGACGGCGAACATCAACCGCTACAATATCTGGATTCCGTTTGTATGCTGTGCGCTGATTGCTGCATTCGGTATCTCGCCTATCTACATCATCATTGCTGCCGGCGTGCTTGGCTGGCTTTACGGCAAGTACAAGAAGCAAAGCTAATCATAAAGTTAAAAATTCAACGCTAAAAGTTCAAAGTAAGAAAAATGCTATTCCTAAAGTTATTTATCATATTTACCAAGATTGGTACATTTAATTTTGGTGGTGGATATGCGATGCTTTCGCTCATCCACAACGAAACCGTAGTAAAGAACCATTGGCTCACCAATGCCGAGTTTACGGATATCGTGGCTATCAGCCAATCTACTCCGGGCCCTATCGGCATCAACTGCGCCACTTATGTGGGTTATACCGCTTGTCTTCATGCCGGTTATCCTACCTGGGCAGCCTGGGCGGGTTCCTTCCTGGCATCCCTTTCCATCATGTGGCTGCCATTTATCATTATGATTCTCATCAGCCGTTATCTGATGACTCACAAGGATTCCAAGATTGTAAAGGACGTCTTCGCGGGTCTCCGTCCTGCCATCATCGGACTGATTGCTGCAGCAGCTGTGCTCTTGATGAATAAGGAGAATTTTGGATCGCCAACAGAAGATCCATTTGCTTTCGGTGCCAGCGTAGCATTGTTCCTGGGTGCCTTCTATTTCACCAAGGCCAAAAAGGCAAATCCGATATTGCTGCTTTTCATCTGTGGAATCATTGGGTTGTTTATCTTCTAAACAACCCACCCTTCTAAAACATCCCATACGTCCAGAGCCAGCGGTCATCGGACGAAGAGAAAAGTAAAGGGCTAAAGCCTTCAGAAAAGGGCAAAAAAAAATTGATTGTCTCCCGACAACCAATCTTTTATTAACCTTAATAATCTAATACCATGAAAAACACGTTGCAAAATTACAAATAATCCTGCAACTTTCCATATTTTATTGCAAAAACCTACAGAGATTTAACTCTCTTTAAAGGTTTCTCCATTCCATTTAAAGCTTCTTTGCAATTTTATTGCACTAACTGCCTTTTTATCCTCGGCAGAGAGCAATGGCAAAGACAGGCGTACAACCAGCGAGTTTTCGTTCTGCAAAAGCAAGACACTCACTATTCTCGGTTCTATCATCGCCTTCAGTTCTGCAAAGCGAGTTTCGCTCATCGTATCCGGTTTCTGGATAAGGCTTTCTGCCAAATCCTCCATTCGCTTACCATCCAGGAGACGAGTGGCATCCATCTTCTTCCAATCCTGATTATAGAAATAGAGCTCACTCTCCTTCTCGGGACCTGCGAAAGTCTTGACTACACAGAGCAAAGAATCTCCGTTTTCCACAGGCAGCTTTTTCATCTGCAAGGTAGAAGCCTTGGTCATACGGATCTGCACGAAGTCCTGGGTCAGCGTATCCATCACGCTCACCTCTTCCAGGAGATTCTTCACTTCAGCCTTCACTCCCATCTCCTGCAACTCAGCAAATTCGAGTCGCATGTTCTTGTTGAGACAAGGCATTACTTCATCAGGCATCGAAACCAGCAGGTCTTTCATCGACTTGGCTTCCATGCTCAGGCTTGCAGTCAGCAAGCAAGCCATCATTATATATTTTATCTTCTTCATTTTTACAAATCCTTCGACAATTTCTTCCCCCAAGGGGTAAAGAGCCAAATCAAAAATGCCGTAGCCGGAACTAAGCATATTGCGAAAGTTAAAGCCAATGTATTCATTTTTGAAGCCTTTAAATTATTTACTAAATTTCGCAAGTAAGCCCCATACGCCCTGAAAGGGCAGAAGCTCCTAGCCCAGGGCAACACCCTGGGGATAATATAGAGATGGTAATTACGCCCTGTAAGGGCAAAAGCTTCCATACTGCAGCTATATTTTTAAAGCTTTTGCCCTTACAGGGCGCAGAGCTACAACAACTATTACCCAGGGCGCTGCCCTGGGCTAGGAGCTTCTGCCCTTTCAGGGCGTGCCGGGAAAATCAGGCTTCTACCCTTCCCCATCAGCTGGTAAACGTTGTTTTAAAACATAGCGATACTGCGGCATTTTTTATCCATTAGAGATTCTCCAAGAATTTCTTGCCCCATTTTGCATGAAGCCAAAGTGCTATAGCACCTGCAACGACCGTAATCGTCACATAAATCATAACCAATCCTTCCATATTTCTCTATTTTCCGACAAAAGTACAGAAAATAATTGTAACCTGCAAGTTTTTTCTTGTTTTTCTATCCAATAATCGCTAAAAAAAAGAAAAAGAGGAAAGTGTTTCTGGCGAAACACTTCCCCCTCAAATTATCTAATCTATTAATCGTACTTATCTTCTTCCGAAAAGATTTACTCCTCAACAGCAGCCTGCGCCGCAGCCAAACGTGCGATAGGCACGCGGAATGGAGAGCATGAAGCATAGTTCATACCAACCTTAGCGCAGAACTTAACAGATGAAGGCTCACCACCGTGCTCACCGCAGATACCTGTGCGGAGGTTAGGACGGGTAGCACGACCATTCTCTACTGCCATCTTGATGAGCTGACCAACACCCTCCTGGTCGAGAACCTGGAATGGGTCAATCTTCAGAATCTTCTTCTCCATGTATGCAGGGAGGAATGAAGCGATGTCGTCACGAGAGTAACCGAAGGTCATCTGTGTCAAGTCGTTAGTACCGAATGAGAAGTACTGAGCCTCTTCTGCAATCTGACCTGCAGTAAGGGCAGCACGAGGAATCTCAATCATTGTACCGATCTCGAACTCAACCTCTACGCCGTACTCGATGAATACTTCCTTAGAAGTAGCGAGGATGATAGCCTTCTGCTGCTTGAGCTCCTGAACGGTACCGATAAGAGGAACCATGATTTCAGGACATGGGTTGTAACCTTCCTTCTTCAACTCGCAAGCTGCACCGAGGATGGCACGAGTCTGCATAGCTGTAATCTCTGGGAATGTGATACCGAGACGGCAACCACGGTGACCGAGCATAGGGTTGTTCTCTGCCAGAGAGTTCACACGCTTCTTGATTTCCTCTATGCTTACGCCCATTTCCTTAGCCATAGTCTCCTGACCAGCCTTATCGTGTGGTACGAACTCGTGGAGAGGTGGGTCGAGCAAGCGGATGTTCACGTGGCAGCCATCCATAGCCTTCAAGATTCCGTAGAAGTCAGCCTTCTGATATGGGAGGAGCTTGGCAAGAGCCTTCTCACGACCCTCAACAGAGTCTGCCAGAATCATCTCACGCATGGCAACGATCTTCTGATCATCGAAGAACATGTGCTCTGTACGTGTCAAACCGATACCCTTGGCACCGAATGCACGAGCTACCTCAGCATCGTGTGGAGTATCTGCATTGGTACGGATCTCCATCTTTGTATATTTGTCACAGAGGTCCATCAGCTCCTTGAAGTCGCCAGAAAGCTCTGCAGCCTTTGTCTCAATCTGTCCTGCATAAACCTGACCAGTAGTACCGTTCAGAGAGATGTAATCACCCTCCTTGTAAACAACGCCCTCAATCTCTACAGTCTTAGTCTTGTAGTCAACGTTGATAGATCCAGCACCAGATACGCAGCACTTACCCATACCACGAGCCACAACGGCAGCGTGAGAAGTCATACCACCACGAGCGGTAAGGATACCCTCGGCAGCCGACATACCAGCGAGGTCTTCAGGAGAAGTCTCGATACGAACCATGATGACCTTCTTGCCATCCTCGTGCCACTCCTGAGCATCGTCAGCGTGGAATACGATCTGACCGCAAGCAGCACCTGGAGAAGCAGGGAGACCCTGAGTGATGACCTTAGCTCTGGAGAGCGCCAGCTTATCGAATACTGGGTGCAAAAGCTCATCGAGCTTCTGAGGCTCACAGCGGAGGATAGCAGTCTTCTCATCGATCATACCTTCGTGGAGGAGGTCCATAGCAATCTTCACCATAGCGGTACCTGTACGCTTACCGTTACGTGTCTGGAGGAACCAGAGCTTGCCTTCCTGTACGGTGAACTCCATGTCCTGCATATCGTGATAGTGATGCTCCAACTTATCCTGGAGAGCGTCGAGTTCCTTGTAAAGCTCAGGCATAGCCTCTTCCATAGAAGGATACTTAGCTACGCGCTCCTCCTCAGAGATGCCAGCACGCTCAGCCCAGCGCTGAGAACCAATCTTTGTAATCTGCTGTGGTGTACGGATACCAGCTACTACGTCCTCACCCTGTGCATTGATAAGATACTCACCATTGAAAAGGTTCTCACCATTACCTGCGTCACGAGAGAAGCAAACACCAGTAGCAGAAGTTTCACCCATGTTACCGAATACCATCGCCATGACAGAAACAGCAGTACCCCACTCATCAGGAATACCTTCCATCTTACGGTAGAGGATAGCGCGCTCGTTCATCCAAGAACGGAACACAGCGCAGATAGCACCCCAAAGCTGATCGATTGGGTTAGTAGGGAAATCCTGGCCCGTCTGCTCCTTGATAGCAGCCTTGAAGAGCTCAACGAGCTTCTTGAGAGACTCTACAGAGAGGTCCTTGTCGAGAGTAACACCCTGCTCTTCCTTCACCTTTTCGATGATAGCCTCGAATGGGTCGATATCTTCCTTGTTAACTGGCTTAAGACCCATAACAACATCACCATACATCTGTACGAAACGACGATATGAATCGTAAACGAAATGAGGATTACCGGTCTTCTTGACCATACCCTCAGCCACCTCATCATTCAAACCAAGGTTGAGGATGGTATCCATCATACCTGGCATAGAAGCGCGAGCACCTGAACGTACTGAAACGAGGAGAGGATTCTCTACGGAACCGAACTTGCAGTTCATCAACGCCTCTGTATGAGCTACAGCGGCAGTTACTTCGTCCTGAAGAAGTTCCTTGATTTTTTCCTCACCAACCTCATAATACTCGTTACAGGTATCAGTTGTGATGGTGAAACCTGGAGGAACAGGTACACCAATAAGGTTCATCTCGGCGAGGTTTGCACCCTTACCGCCAAGAACTTCACGCATCTTCGCATTTCCTTCGGCTTGTCCATTGCCGAATGTATAAACTCTTTTTTCGTTCATTTTGTTATAGGTTCAAAAATTTTATATAATTCTAGTTATTATCAATTTTTTGTTGATGATGCAAATATACAACATTTCTCTGAAACCACCAAACTTTTATACTCTTTTTTGCTATCTCGAGATTACATTTCACACTGTTGTCGCACACACGGGACTATTTTTAACAATCTACTATCAATATGCAACGATTGAGAGGAATTTATAAGTTGACAAAGAAAGAGATTCTGACAGTTTGAGAGGCAGAATACCCCCTCAAGGCCGCCTTTTCCTACGTCGCGACGCGGGAATTATTACGTCGGGACGCAGGAATTGCTACGTCGCGACGTAGGAAAATGGACACCGGGAGAGGAAAGGTGAGGGTGTGTCATAAGAAAGTCTTCCGCCAGGCGTCCCGGCGGATTTGACCCCGGCAGGCGTCCCGGCGGATTTGCAATCCGTCGTTAAAAAAGGTTCGACCTATAGACAACGGGGGATTTGTAATCCCCCTATAAAAGAAAAAGCATACTCCTTTGCTGCGGATTACAAATCCGCAGAGCCGAAATAGGTTAGGACATTTTTTAACGCCGGATTGCAAATCCGGCGGGACGCCTAGCGGACTTGCGTTCTAGAAAAAGTCAAAAAGTCAAAAGGTCAAAAGGTCAAAAGTCACATTTGACAAAAGGGAAAATGTGAAAGTGAAAAAGTGAAAGTGAAAAGGTGAACGAGGTGAATGGTGAATTGGGTGAATCAGTCGGTTTTGCGAATGTGATTTTTCAAAGAACAGAAATGAGACGAATCCTAAACATCATATAACAATAATCAAATATCAAGATTAAGACTATTAAATACCATTAATTATCAAAAAAGCATTTAATAATGTACGCGCGTAAGTACTACTTTATTATATATAGAAGAAATCTTATACCAGAATATTCAAGAAACAGGCATCAACCCATCTCTTTTTACGAAAAGTCACTTTTGACCTTTTGACCTTTTGACCTTTTGACCTTTTTGCCATTCGCTGCATACATCATATTCATCAAATTCACCTCGTTCACCATTCACTTTTTCACTTTCACTTTTTCACCTTTTTCTCTCCATTTTCTCTCCATTTTCTCTCCTTTTCCTTTCCCTTTCCCCTCCTATCTCCCCCACCACTCATTCCTCTCCACCTCACAACATCCGGGACAAAGACTGAAAAAATCCGGGACAACTCTTTCATTTCTCGCAAAAATGTATTAACTTTGCAGCCATAAAAAAACAAATTTGAATTATGGCAAGAAAACGTAAACCATTACCTCTCTTGGAGAACATCACCATCGAGGCCGTAGCAGCCGAGGGTAAGTGCATCACTCGCGTAGATGACCAGGTCATCTTCGTGCCTTTCTGCGTGCCTGGCGATGTTGTAGATTTGCAGGTAGTTAAGAAAAAACATAAGTATTGCGAGGCGAAGGTAGTTCGCTTCATCAAGAAGAGCGACGTAAGACAGGAGCCTATGTGCGAGCACTTCGGCATCTGTGGCGGTTGCAAATGGCAGAACCTCCCTTACGAGGAACAGATCAAGGCGAAGCAGAAGCAGGTGGAAGACCAGCTCACCCGCATCGGCAAGATCGAACTCCCTGAGTTCCGCCCTATCATGGGCAGCGTGAAGACCCAGGAGTACCGGAACAAGATTGAGTTCGGATGCAGCAACAAGCGTTGGTTTACTTCAGAAGAGTTGGCTCAACTTCCTCAGAAAGAGGATGATACCGTAACTTCACTCAAGGAGCGTCACGCACAGAACGCCATCGGCTTCCATATTACCGGTGCCTTCGACAAGATTTATCCTATCAAGAAGTGCTGGCTGATGGATGACCTCTGCAACGAAATCCGCAACTTCGTTTTCGAATACGCAGATTCTCACAACTATACCTTCTACGATCTTCGTGAGCAGCACGGATTGCTCCGCGACATGATGATCCGCAATTCGAACACAGGCGAGTGGATGCTCGTATTCCAGTTCCACTACGATGAGGAGGGAGATGAGCAGAGAGCCTTGGAACTGATGCAACAGGTGGCAGACAAGTTCCCTCAGATTACTTCACTCATGTACGTAGATAACCAAAAGGGCAATGATACCATCAACGATCTGGACCTCATCCTCTTCAAGGGCAACGACCACATCTTCGAGCTGATGGAGGATTTGAAGTTCAAGGTGGGTCCAAAGAGTTTCTATCAGACTAACACCGAGCAGGCTTACCACCTCTACTGCGTGGCGCGCGAGTTTGCCAACCTCACCGGAGATGAGCTGGTCTACGACCTCTACACCGGCACAGGAACCATCGCCAACTTCGTGGCTCACAAGGCAAAGAAGGTGATCGGCATCGAATACGTGCCAGAGGCCATAGAGGATGCCAAGGTGAATTCCCAGATAAACAACATTGAGAACACCCTCTTCTATGCAGGCGACATGAAGGATATCCTGACCAATGACTTCATCGCCCAGCACGGTCGCCCAGATGTCATCATCACCGACCCTCCACGTGCCGGCATGCACCCTGATGTAGTGAACGTGATTCTGAACGCAGCGCCTAACCGCATCGTATATGTAAGCTGCAACCCTGCTACCCAGGCTCGCGACCTGCAGCTGATGGACGACCACTACAAGGTAGCTGCTGTCCAGCCAGTTGATATGTTCCCTCATACTCCTCACGTAGAGAACGTGGTATTGCTCGAGAAGCGCAGCGATGCTGAAATCAAGCAGAAGAAGAAGGAGCGCAAAGAGCGTGAGAAGGCGATCGCTGAAGCCAAAGCTGCCAAGGAGGCAGAGAAGCTTGCTCTCCAGGCTGCCCAGGCAGAAGACCTGACAGAAGAGGAACTCGCTGCAAAGAAATAAACCTAAAAACAAAATAGAAATAAGATGAAAAAAGGTATCATCCTGGCGCTCATGGCTTTGACGGCAGTCTCAGCCAGCGCCCAAAAGAAGCAGACCATCGAATTGCCTTCATGGTTGAGCAATGTGAAATTGTCGGGATATGGCATGATCCAGTACCAGTATAGTGGACAGAAGAACGCGGAATCCAACTCGTTCAACATCCGAATGGGCCGTATCGCCTTGGAGGGTCGCATTGCAGACGACTTCTACTGGAAGACCCAGATCCAGTTTAACGGCAACACTTCCAACCTGGGTTCAAGTCCAAGAATGGTGGATTTGTTTGCAGAATGGCAGAAGTACGACTATTTCAAGGTGAAGATTGGTCAGTTCAAGAACCCATTTACCTTCGAGAATCCGATGCATCCTATCGACCAGGGCTTTATGGGTTATTCACAGAACGTGAGCAAGTTGGCGGGTTTCAGCGACCGTGCCGGCGAACACGCTTCCAACGGTCGTGACATCGGTCTGCAGCTCCAGGGTGACTTCCTCAAGAATGCCAACGGCCGCAACCTGCTGCACTACCAGATAGGTGTATTCAACGGACAGGGAACCAACACCAAGGACGTTGACAATCAGAAGAATGTGATTGGTGGCGTATGGGTAATGCCAGTAAGCGGCATGCGTATCGGTGCCTTCGGATGGACCGGTTCTTATGCAAGAAAGGGCAACTGGACGGAAACCGTTGCAGACCCAACCTCTAGCGTAGCCCCTGGTACCACAAAAGAGATTACTCATACCAACGAGGTTCGCAGCCTTAACCAGAACCGCTACGCCTTCTCTTTCGAATACAAGAAAGACGGATGGACTGTTCGTTCTGAGTACATCCACTCTACCGGCAAGGCATTTGCCAAGAGCATCACCAACTTCAACGATGCCAATGCCAAAGATTGCAGCCTGAACGAGAAGATTGGCGACAAGGCACAAGGTGTTTACGGATTGGTTATCGCTCCATTGGCTCAGTTGCCAAAGAACAGCCGTATCGACGTGAAGGCACGTTACGACATGTATCAGCCTAACGGCAAGAACAACATGCAGAAGACCCAGTATGAGGCAGGTTTGAACTTCCACATCGGCAAGCGAATCAGCATCCTCACCGAGTATGCATTGGTGAATGACAAAACCCTCGCCAAGCACAATTACTCCATGGCAGACGCTGAGTTCTGCTTCCGCTTCTAACACGCCCTGAAAGGGCAGAAGCTCCTAGCCCAGGGCAACACCCTGGGTATTAAGGATATATATACAAAAGACGCCCTGTAAGGGCAAAAGCTTTCTGATATCTTTAAAGCTTTTGCCCTTACAGGGCGTCTTGTTGAATGCGCTTTTTTACCCAGGGTGTTACCCTGGGCTAGGAGCTTCTGCCCTTTCAGGGCGTGTGGGGCAAACCATTACAGGGCATGTGGGGCGATCTCTCTAGAAAGAGTAAGAGAATCCGATAGACATGAACTCCTTGAACTGCCAATAGCTCTGATCGTCCTTACGCTTTGCTCCATCATCGAAACGAGGATAGAGGAAGATATTAGATGAAATATAACGATTGAACTGGAAGGTAATCGTATTTTCCCATTCTATCTCAGCACGCTTGTAAGTAGTATATGCCCAAAGACGGGTCTTCCACTTCAGGTTCTCCATCACCTGCCAAGACAGATCGAAGGTACACTCAGAACCGTAATCGGTCATACCATGCTGTCCCTCCTTCAAACCATATCTTGTGGCAAGATCCTCACGGCCCACATACTTCCAGTTGAACGCCAAAGGAGCCAGATGGGCACTACCCTTCAGCCTGTGATTCAACCAATCTACCGTATAATCCATACCGACAGAGAGGTTCAGATTGAATGGTGAGAAGAAATCGGAATAAACCTTCTTGTCATTACTCTTGTAACCATGGGCAAACTGCGTCTGCGCCACCATCTGAATGGTATAATACCATTTTCTGGATGCCTGAAGACCCAACTTGCTGGTGTATCGGATCAAGTCGTCGGATGTCTTGAGCGAATGCACCGAGTCTCCCTTGGAAGTCTGGTAACCCAATCGCATTTCCAGCTTGTTCTCCCACTTCACTTTCTGCTTGTTGTTGTAGTTCGCCATCATCGTTACACGTCCCAACAGAGAGTAGTTGCTCTCACCACCTTTGTACCAGTTGTCAGATACATAGTTTTGCAGGAACTGCAGATAGTAATCACCGCCGAAAGTCCAGAAGTTAGGTTTGAAGATCACGATATCCGATGGCGCAGTTTCCGGTTCGAAGACCTTAGGCGCCACCTCTTCTATGATGTCGCGCTTCGGCTTTTTGGCTTTAGAATCCACCACAATCGGAGCGCCCACCTCTTCCAGGTGTCGCTGCGTAGTCTTCACCAGGTCTGGTCGGCTGAGATAAACATCCATCAAGGTCTTATCGAGCATCACGCCAAGCGAATCGCCTACCCCTCCATCAGGACGGAGGCGCAGGAAATGATTGGCAGGTGAGCGATAATACGTGAGTGGGGTGAAGAGCATGGCATATCGGGAGTCATCCAAAGACATCTCTGTAGAGTCGATACGCTCCCTGACGTGAGCCAGCGAGTCCACATAACTTTTCACTATCGATGGAGTTTTCACCACCACATTATGCCTGCGGGAACGTTGGGCATCTGCCGTCACAGCACCCGCAAGCAAAGCTAAAATGAGTAATCCAAATCTTATTTTCATTCCTTCATATACTAATTTGGGCACAAAGGTAACAAAATAATTCTAAATTCAACGCCATTCTTTACAAATATTTTGGCTAATTCATAATTTTATAGTAACTTTGCACCCAAATAATTCTAATTTAAATTATAAACATCGTGGCTGATACAAAGTACATCTTCGTTACCGGTGGTGTGGTTTCTTCTTTGGGTAAAGGAATCATATCTTCATCCATCGGTAAACTTCTTCAAGCAAGAGGCTACAACATTACTATCCAAAAGTTTGACCCATACATCAACATCGACCCGGGTACACTGAACCCGTACGAGCATGGTGAGTGCTACGTAACGGTAGATGGTATGGAGACCGACCTCGACCTCGGACACTACGAGCGATTCACCGGCATTCAGACTACGAAAGCGAATTCTCTCACCACTGGTCGTATCTACAAGGCAGTCATTGACAAGGAACGTCGCGGCGATTATCTCGGCAAAACCATCCAGGTGGTACCTCACATCACCGACGAGATCAAGCGCAACGTGAAGCTGCTCGGCAAGAAGTATCACTATGACTTCGTGATTACCGAAATTGGCGGAACCATCGGCGACATCGAGAGTGCCCCATATATGGAAGCTATCCGACAGCTGAAATGGGAGCTGGGCAAGAACGCCGTCAATGTACACCTTACCTATGTGCCTTATCTGAAGGCTGCAGGCGAGTTGAAGACAAAGCCTACCCAGCACTCCGTGAAGGAACTGCAGAGCGTAGGTATTCAGCCAGATGTTCTGATTCTCCGCACCGAGAAGCATCTCGAAGAGGGAATCCTGAAGAAGGTGGCAAGCTTCTGCAACGTGGATTTAGACTGCGTAATCCAGAGCGAAGACCTTCCTAGCATCTACGAGGTGCCTGTAAACATGCAGAACCAGGGCCTCGACACCGCCATCCTCCGCAAGATGGGCGAGCCTATCGGCGAGAAGCCTGCACTGGGTCCTTGGAGAGCTTTCCTCGACCGCAGAAACAAGGCTACAGAGGTGGTAAACATCGGTCTCGTTGGAAAGTACGACCTGCAGGATGCCTACAAGAGCATCCGCGAGAGCCTCTCGCATGCCGGCACCTACAACGACCACAAGGTGAACATTACATTCATCAACTCAGAATATCTCACAGAAGAGAACGTGGCTGAACAGCTGAAGGGTCAGGACGGCATCGTCATCTGTCCAGGATTCGGCCAGCGCGGCATCGAGGGCAAGATCATCGCTGCCCACTATACCCGCACCCACGACATCCCTACCTTCGGCATCTGCCTGGGTATGCAGATGATCGTCATCGAGTTCGCCCGCAACGTATTGGGCTACAAGGATGCCAACTCGCGCGAGATGGATGAGAAGACTCCACACAATGTCATCGACATCATGGAGGAGCAGAAAAACATATCAAACATGGGTGGAACCATGCGACTCGGCGCCTATGAGTGCGTACTGAGACAAGGCAGTCGCGCGTTCAATATCTATAAGAAGGAGCATATCCAGGAGCGCCATCGCCATCGCTATGAGTTCAACAACGAATTCCAGAAGGAATTCGAGAAGCACGGCATGATGTGCGTAGGCCGCAATCCGGAAAGCGACCTGGTAGAGGTAGTTGAAATCCCGGGCTTGAAGTGGTACATCGGAACACAGTATCATCCAGAGTACCAGAGCACGGTATTGAAGCCACACCCATTGTTTGTTGACTTTGTAAAGACAGCCATCGCTAACAAGAAATAGCGCAGGCTGGCTTTAGGCAGCAGAATGGCACGGCCTTTGCTGTCGCTTCAGAGAAAATAAAACAATAAAAATAATAATGAATAAGAACAACATTATCGGTTTCCTCCTGATTGCCGTAGTGCTGATAGGCTTTAGCTGGTACAACCAGCCATCAGCCGAAGAGCAGAGAGCGGCATTCGTTCAGGACTCCATCGCCAAGGCGAAGCACGCCGAGATGGAAAAAGCCAGCAAGACTGCCGCTGTTAAGCGCCAGGCGAATGCTAAGGCTAAAATTGAGGCAGACTCTACAGCCCTCTTCTATTCGGCGCTGAAGGGTCAGGCTCAGAAAGTAGTTTTGAAAAACGAGAAGGTTGAGTTGACTCTCAACACCAAGGGTGGTACTGTCGAGAAGGCAGTCATCAAGGGATACGTGGGTCACAACCTCAAGGTGAAAGATGGTTCTGCCGACCAGAAGGACGTTACACTCTTCGACGGCAACGACCAGAGCCTCAAGTTCATGCTCGAGGCAAAGGAGGCCAACATCATCACCAGCGATCTCTATTTCACACCATCCAACGTGACCGACAAGTCTGTCACCATGACTGCAGTGGCTGGTCCAGGCAAGACCCTCAGCATGACCTATACCCTCGGCGACGACTATATGCTCCACATGAGCTTGCAGGCAGAAGGTATGGCAGGACTGTTCTCACCTAACTGCAACAAGATGAGCATCGACTGGAGCGACAAGGCGCGCCAGCAGGAGCGTGGCTTCATGTTCGAGAACCGCTACACCACCCTCACCTATCATGAGGCAGAGGGCGGCACCGACCACCTGAACGAGGGCAGCGAGAAAATCGACGAGAAGATTGAAGAGACTATCGACTGGGTATCTTTCAAGAACCAGTTCTTCTCAGCTATTATGGTAGCTAAGGACAACTTCGACAAGGATGCCTTCATGACCTCTATCCCTCAGGAGAAGGGTTCGGGCTACCTGAAGCAGTTCCAGGCTAAGATGAAGACAGCCTTCGACCCAACCGGCAAGAAGGCATCTGAGTTTGAGTTCTACTTCGGTCCTAACGACTTCCAGATTCTGAAGAATACAGAGAAGGAGAGCACCTTCGGCAAGGACCTGGAGTTCCAGAAGCTCGTATATCTGGGATGGCCTATCATCCGCTGGATCAACCGTTTCTTCACACTCTACGTGTTCGACTGGTTGAGCAATGTATTCCCAATGGGTATCGTATTGATTCTCATCACATTGCTCCTCAAGCTCATCACCTACCCTATGGTGAAGAAGAGCTATATGAGTTCTGCCAAGATGCGTGTGCTGAAGCCAAAGCTCGAGGCAGCTACCGCTCAGTTCAACAAGCCAGAGGATCAGATGCAGAAGCAGCAGGCGATGATGGCAGAATATGCCAAGTATGGTGTTAGTCCATTGTCAGGTTGCTTGCCAATGCTGATTCAGATGCCGGTTTGGGTTGCGATGTTCAACTTCGTGCCTAACGCCATCCAGCTTCGTGGTGAGAAGTTCTTGTGGATGAACGACTTGAGCACCTTCGACCCAATCTTCGAGTGGAACACCAACATCTGGTTGATTGGCGACCACTTGAGTTTGACCTGTATTCTCTTCTGCGTAGCCAACCTGTTGTACTCATGGATGACGATGCGCCAGCAGCGTGACCAGATGGTAGGTCAGCAGGCAGAGCAGATGAAGATGATGCAGTGGATGATGTATCTCATGCCATTGATGTTCTTCTTCATGTTCAATGACTACTCAGCAGGTTTGAACTTCTACTACTTCATCTCCTTGTTCTTCAGCGCCGCAATCATGTGGACCTTGCGCAAGACCACCAACGACGAGAAGCTCCTCGCCATTCTGGAGAAGCGCTATCAGGAGAACAAGAACAACCCTAAGAAGGCAAGCGGCCTCATGGCAAGAATGCAGGCCCTCCAGGAGTTGCAGCGCCAGCAGCAGGAAGAGATGCAGCGTAAGCAGGCAGAACTGAACGAGAAAAAGAATAATCTCGGAAAATAAAGTTTTCTAGATAATAATGAAAGCGTAATGATTACCGGTAAAGGTATTCGTTACGCTTTTTTATTTTCCAAAGGATATATTTCGCTTTTTTGATTATCCAAAGGATTTATTTCGCTTTTCTACCCCCGAAAAGGTATAATTTGTTAAATGATATTATAAATTATACCTTTTCGGGGGTATTTTCATTTTTTATTCGTATATTTGTCCCCGAAAGGGTATAATATAGTATTATTAGCTGTAGAATTTTACCCGAAAGGGTATAATATAGTATTACTACCTGTATCATTTTACCCGAAAGGGTATAAAATAAATAAAATATGAGCAATGCATTATCATCATACGTCAAGGAGATGCGCAAGCAATTCGGATTGACCCAGGTAGATCTGGCGGCGAAATCGGGCGTAGGCCTCAGATTCGTAAGAGAACTGGAACAGGGAAAGGAAACGCTGCGACTCGACAAGGTAAACCAAGTCCTCCTCTTGTTCGGTCAGGAAATCGGTCCCGTTCCCATCAGAAAAGAATAAAAATAGAATTTTATGAAACAAGGAAAGATTTATCTCTACGACCAATACGTAGGCCTGCTGACGGAAGATGAAACAGGCTTCACCTTCGCCTATGATGCAGATTATCTGGCATCAAGTCAAGCCGAAGCCGTGAGCCTCACACTCCCGTTATCCGACGAACCCTACCACGACACCGTTTTGTTTCCCTTCTTCGATGGATTAATCCCCGAAGGCTGGCTGCTGAATATCGCAGAAAGCAGTTGGAAGATCAACCAACGGGATAGAATGTCACTCCTCCTCGCCTGCTGCAAGGATTGCATCGGAGCCGTCAGCGTCATCCCGGTTCCAGAATCACATGTAGAAGGAACAAACGCTTCACCTCAAAACTAGAAAGGAAAAAGAAATATGGAGAAATGTCTATATTGCTATAAACCGCTCAAGCCAGGTCAGATAGATTACCACCCTGCTTGCGCCAAGAAACTTTTCGGCACCAAGGAAGCCCCTGTCCTGCCCTATATTAGAAAGGAAATAGGAGACCTGGCTAAACAGGTAGTGCGTGCACAAACCACCCTCACCGGTGTACAGGCAAAGCTCTCGCTCGATGTTAACCCAGGCGGAAAGAACGAACCATCCCGCTTCACCATTGTAGGACTCTGGGGAAAATACATCCTTAAGCCCCAAACCGACCGCTATCGCTGTCTTCCCGAAATAGAAGACCTCACGATGCACCTCGCCGAAGCTGCTAAAATCGCCGTGGTTCCGCATGGACTGATCCGCTTTGCCGATGGCGAACTCTGTTACATCACCCGGAGAATAGACCGACTGGATGATGGAACCAAAGTACCGATGGAAGATATGTGCCAACTGTCCGAGCGTCTCACCGAATACAAATACAAAGGATCCTACGAGCAGGTAGCCAAACTCATCAAAAAGTATTCCTCCTTCTCGCAGCTCGACCTCGTGAACTATTGGGAGTTAGTCATCTTCTCGTGGATTACCGGCAACGCCGACATGCATCTCAAAAACTTCTCGCTCTACAACAACAGGAAACTGGGCTATGGCTTAACCCCAGCCTACGACCTTCTCTGCACCAAGATTGTAATGCCGGAAGATACAGAAGAACTCGCCCTGACGCTGAATGGAAGAAAAAGAAAGATTCTGAAATCAGATTTCATCAAGGTAATGACGGCATCGGGACTCAGCGAAAAGGTAATCAACAACATCGCCAAGAAGTTCCGCCGATCCATCGTGAAATGGCTCGACCTGATAGAAGCCTCTTTCCTGCCAGACAGCATGAAGAAGGAATACAAAAAGCTGATTCTCAGCAGAGTCATGGCATTGAGATAATTTCTTTCCGCAATTATTTCTGCAATTCTTTCCGCCAAGCAGAACAAACATGAATGAAAAAGCAAAAACAAGAACAATATAAACAAAACAGAAAATGAAGAAAATACTCTTATCCCTTTTAGCAGCCATCGGCTTATCAACCACGGGCTGCTCAGCACAGGCTGCCAAATCGGCCTCATCAGCAAAAACTGCTCCATCGGATGGTATCGTCATATTGGCTCCACAGGCCTTTATAGACCAGGCAAAGGCGGATACCACCAGCTTCCTTCTCGATGTCCGCACTTCCAAGGAATATGCAGAAGGACATCTGGCTGGTGCCCGACAACTGGATTACCTCAATACCGAGGCATTCGATGCCGGCATCAAGCAGCTGGATAAATCCCGCACCTACTACATCTATTGCAGAAGCGGAAAGCGGAGCCATGGTGCATGCCTGAAAATGAAGAAGCAAGGCTTCAAGGTATATGATATGGAAGGGGGCATCCTCAACTGGACAAAGCTCGGAATGCCGGTTGAAAGATAAAAAAGTACCTTTTCCAAAACGCCCTATAAAGGCAAAAGCTTTAAAGAAACAGGCAATAAACAAAGCTTTTGCCCTTACAGGGCGACGGGTTTGCGTTCATAATTACCCAGGGCGATGCCCTGGGCTAGGAGCTTCTGCCCTTTCAGGGCGTATTGGGTAATTTCAACCGTACAGGTTGAATCTACTTCTTCAACACAGGCTCGCAGGTGATATCCACTCCGAGCTTCTTGAAGATCTTCTGATCTACATCACTCAGCATCACGGTGCAATGAGCTTGACAGCCACGGAGCTTTGGCAACTGCTCCAAAGCTTTCTTGCAGTTATCATCATTCTCTGAGAGAACAGAGAGGGCTACCAAAACCTCATCGGTATGAAGACGAGGATTATGACCGCCGAGATAATTAATCTTGGTATGCTGGATAGGCTCAATCATCGACTGAGGAATCAACTTCAACTCGTGGTCGATGCCAGCCAGATGCTTGGTTACATTCAAGATCAATGCCGCACTGCAACCCAGCAACTCACTGCTGTGGCCGCAGATAATCGTACCATCCTCCAATTCAATCGCAGCAGAGGTATGACCTGTCTCCTTCTTATGATCCTTAGCCGCTACAGTCACCTTGCGATAAGCCGTGGTAATATTAGCCTGCTTGAAGAGCATCTGAATCTTGCTGATCTCCGCCTCGTTGCACGCACCGGCAGCCAACTTGTTGGTAGCCGCATAATAACGGCGGATAATCTCGTTCTTCGAAGCCTCGCAGCAAGCCTCATCATCCGAAATGCAGAAGCCCACCATATTCACACCCATATCGGTAGGTGACTTATAAGGATTGCTTCCGTAGATACCCTCGAACAGGGCATTGAGCACAGGATAAATCTCTACGTCACGGTTGTAATTGATGGCAATCTTATTGTAAGCTTCCAGATGGAATGGGTCGATCATGTTCACATCGTTGAGATCGGCAGTAGCTGCCTCGTAAGCGATGTTCACCGGATGCTTCAACGGGAGATTCCAGACAGGGAATGTCTCGAACTTAGCATAGCCTGCACGCACGCCACGCTTGTTCTCGTTATAAAGCTGGCTCAGGCAGACAGCCATCTTACCGCTACCAGGACCCGGAGCAGTAACAATCACCAGCGGACGCTCAGTCTCCACATAATCATTCTTACCAAAACCCTCATCAGAAGCAATGAGATCTACATCGTGAGGATAACCCTCTATGAGATAATGGCAGTAAGTCTTGATGCCCTCACGCTCCAAGCGCTGCTTGAAGGCGATGGCTGCAGGCTGACCATTAAAATGAGTAATAACAACAGAACCCACCATAAAACCACGGTTTTGGAACTCACCACGCAGGCGAAGCACATCCTCATCGTAAGTGATACCCAGATCGGCACGCTTCTTGTTCTTCTCTATATCAGCAGCACTGATCACGATAACAATCTCGATGCTATCGCTAATCTTCTGAAACATGCGCAGCTTACTATCAGGCTGGAAACCTGGCAAAACGCGGCTGGCGTGATGGTCATCGAAAAGCTTACCTCCCAATTCGAGATAAAGCTTTCCATCAAACTGTGAGATTCTCTCCTTGATATGTTCGGACTGAATCTTCAGATACTTCTCGTTGTCAAATCCTATTTTCATTGTGTTTTATATATTTTGCGGTGCAAAATTACAAAAAAAGTATCGTACTAACAAATCTTTTATCCGAAAAAATAAAAGAGAACTGCTACATATAGGCATCCAAGACACGAAAATGCTTGTTGTCATACTCCTCAAGATAGTTTTTATAATCCATCCACATCAGGGAACCGGTTTTTCCGAACAGAGTCTCTCCATTGTCCTGGTGTAAATCCCGTCTTAGCCTTGAAAATCTTATAGAGATGAGCGTGGGATGAGAAGCCGCATTCTGAGGAAATGGTATCATTGCTGTACCTGCATTCTTCCAGCAGCATACGCTGCGCCTCCTTGAAACGGATATCGCTGAGCCAGATTCTGAAACTGCTCTTCAGACAATTCTCGAAATACATACTCAATTCATTGCGAGGAATGCCTAACTTAACAGAAAGCATCGGCATATTCACCGTACTGTCTCTGTAGCCACCCTTGTCACACCAGCTGGCAAGCATCGATTCTATGATAGAGATTTTCTCAGAACCCAATCCCACTTCCTCACTCTCTTCCATCACTTCAAGAGGTTCATCGGCTGTATCCTGCTCCAGTCTCACCTCCGCAGGAATCATATTATAGCCATATCCCAGGAAACTGATGGTAAAGGAAATCAAGGAAAAAAGCATCAGGGGTCCCACACAATAAAGAAGCGGACGATAGCAGATAGCGCCTACCATCGCCAAAACCATTATACCCGCCAATCCGTAAGTGGTATAGGTATATCTATCAAAAGGAAGCAAGTCTTCCGTGGTGTTTTCTTCGATAATCTTTCGATGATAACGCATCTCAATAACCGTGGTATAAGTGCTATACATGATGGTAACAGCAAATAATGCGAGCATCACATAAAGCCATTCGCCCATGTGCATCCCCCTAGGAGTATCATTGTATCCGAAAAAGAAACAAATCAATATCAATGCATAACTCACACATCCCAGCAAGGCAAACTTTTTCCGCCCGCCACGATAACAAATTAAGTTATAAGTGGCATAGGAAATAAAGAAAGAGACAGGAGAATAGAAGAGAACATTGACAACAGCTCCAATCTCATCGCCTTTAGCACGGAAACCACAAACCATTTGCAAGACATAATGCCAAGCAAGTACAAACATGGAAAAAGCAAGGAGCCAACGAGACACCTCGTAACGACGGTTGGTCCAGCGAATCTGAAACCTAGACAAAACCAATATCAAGCCCAACATCGACACTATAATGCAGCAAGCAAACTGCACAAGAAACAATGTATTCATTTACTAAATATTTATATCTTTACTTATATTCCTGAAAATTTAGCATTGAAAGCTAAACTGTATCATTTCAGTTGCAAATATACGAAAAAAAACGCATACTTTAGTAAAGAAAGAAGAATAATTTTGTTATCTCATTAATTTTCTGTAACTTTGCACGGAATATTTAGAAGATTGCAACAAATTATTAATAATATCTTAAAAATATGATTAAAGCAATGATTCTGGCTGCAGCTGCTCTCACCATGGGAACAAATACAGCCGATGCACAGACTATGATTGAAAAGAACAACATCAAGGTGGAGAACCACCTGATGACCCCAGAAGCTCTTTGGGCGATGGGTAGAATCGGTGCCGCTGAAGCTTCGCCTAACGGCAAGCAGGTGGTTTACCAGGTAGGTTACTACAGTGTAAAGGAGAACAAGGGACACCAGATGCTCTTCATCATGGATGCCAATGGCAAAAACCAGAAGGCATTGACCACTGATGCCAAGAGCGAGACTGATGCTGCATGGATTCAGGGCGGACAGAAGATTGCCTTCATCCGTGGCGGACAGCTCTGGAGCATGAATCCAGACGGTACTGACAGAAAGCAGCTCACCAACGACGAATTGGGCATCCAGGGATTCCGCTTCTCTCCAGATGGCAAGAAGGTAATCCTCATCAAGGAGTTGCCTTATCACGGAACCATCAAGAAGAATCCTTCTGATCTTCCTCTGGCTACAGGTCATCTCGTTACCGACATGAACTATCGCCACTGGGATCACTACGTAGAGAGTATCCTTCATCCTTTCGTGGCTGATGTTGCTGAGGATGGCACCATCAACGCCGGCGAGGATATCCTGAAGGATGAGCCTTTCGAGTGTCCTATGGCTCCATTCGGTGGCATTGAGCAGTTGGCCTGGAGTCCGGATTCCAAGACCATCGCCTACACCTGTCGCAAGAAGGAGGGCGTGCAATATGCCATCTCTACCGATTCAGACATCTACCTATATAATATAGGTACGCGCGAGACCAAAAACCTCTGCAAGGAGGCTGGTTATGTAGAGCCTAAGATTGATGCAACCAAGAGCATGAAGAACCAGGCTGTAAATGCACCTGAGAATCTGAAGAACAATCCTGGTTACGACATCAACCCTCAGTTCTCTGCCGACGGCAAGTACGTGGCTTGGCAGAGCATGGCTCGCGACGGATACGAGAGCGACCGCAACCGCCTCTGTGTCTATGAGCTTGCTACCGGCAAGAAGAACTATGTATCAGAGAAGTTCGACTCCAGCGTAGAGGGCTTCGTATGGAACAAGGACAACAAGAGCCTCACCTTCATCGGCGTATGGCACGGAACCCTGAACCTCTATCAGGCTAACTTCAAGGGCGAAGTAAAGCAGATTACCAACGAGTGGGCAGACTACGGAAGCATCGCTCTTGCCAACAACGGCAACAAGCTTCTCGCTACCAAGGCTAGTATGAGTCACCCTACCGATATCTACATCGTAACACCAGGCAAGAATGCCAAGAGTACCAAGGTAGAACAGATTACCCGTGAGAACGACCACATCCTGAGCCAGTTGAACATGGGTAAGTGCGAGCAGCGCTGGGTAAAGACCACCGACGGCAAGCAGATGCTGGTATGGATCATGTTGCCAGCCAACTTCGATGCCAACAAGAAGTACCCTACCCTTCTCTTCTGCGAGGGCGGTCCTCAGAGTCCGGTCAGTCAGTTCTGGAGCTATCGCTGGAACATTCAGATCATGGCAGCCAACGGTTACGTCATCGTATTGCCTAACCGCCGTGGTCTTCCAGGTTTCGGAAGTGCATGGAACGAGGAGATTTCAGGAGACTGGACTGGTCAGTGCATGAACGACTATCTTTCTGCCATCGACGATGCAGCCAACAATCTTCCATACGTAGATAAGGATCGTCTGGGCTGTGTAGGTGCCAGCTTTGGTGGTTTCTCTGTTTATTATCTTGCAGGTCATCACAACAAGCGTTTCAAGGCATTCCTCGCTCACGATGGTGCTTTCAATCTGGAGAGCATGTACACAGATACCGAGGAGGCTTGGTTCTCTAACTGGGAGTATGATGATGCTTACTGGAACAAGGATCAGAGTGCCAACGCTAAGAAGACATACGAGAACAGTCCTCATAAGTTTGTAGATAAGTGGGATACTCCAATTCTCTGCATCCACGGCGAAAAGGATTACCGTATCAATGCCAACCAGGGTATGGGCGCCTTCAATGCAGCCCGCATGCGTGGCATCCCTGCCGAGCTTCTCATCTATCCTGACGAGAACCACTGGGTATTGAAGCCACAGAACGGCGTACTCTGGCAGCGCACCTTCTTCGGCTGGCTGGATAAATGGTTGAAGAAATAACATATAAAAAAGGCTTGCTCCGTAATGAAGCAAGCCTTTTTTATATATGATATTTTTGATTTAGCTTACGCGATTCAACTTCTTGATGATAGAGAAGATGAAGAGGGCTGAAACCAGACAGATACCTGCGAGAACACCCCAGATGGCAATGAGGTTGAAGTTCTGCCCCCACATGATGCCAGGAATCATAACCAACTGGTTACCGATGGCTGTTGCACCAAACCAGAGACCCATCATCAAACCAGCATACTTTGGAGGAGCTACCTTCGATACAAACGAAATACCGATTGGAGAAAGCAGAAGCTCTGCGAATGTAAGGATGAGATAGGTAGAGATGAGGAGGTTAGCACTTACACGTGTTCCCTCTGTAGCAGGATTGCCCTGTGCCAAAGGAAGCTCCAGCCCCATAGAACCTACAGCCATCCATACGAAACCGAGAGCTGCAACGAGCATACCCAAACCAATCTTCTCTGGCGATGTAGGCTCCTTGCCAATCTTGTGAAGCCATGAGAACAAAGCAACGCTCACTGGGGTCAATGCCACTACATAGCATGGGTTGAACTGCTGGAAGATAGGAGCCTCAACATCTACGGCACCTTCAAGGTTGCTGTACTTGTAGAAGAGGAAAGCGATGGCAGCAACAATGACACCAAGAGAGATGCCCTTACCCTTGCCAGTCTTGCTCTGTGCCAGACCGAAGCAACCGTAAACCACGAAGATGCAGGCTACGAGGTTGGTCACGTCGAATGCCATTGACTGCAAGCCCTCAGATGTCTTCTGAGTATAGTCGCGGGCAAAGAGTGTCAATGTATTACCATTCTGGTGGAAAGCCATCCAGAAGAAGATAACCACAGCAAATACGAGACAGAGGCAGATGATGCGCTCCTTGGTCTCAGCCTTGGAAAGCTCATTAGTCTCCTTAACCGGAGTCTTGTCATCCTTACCCTTGGTCTCAGAAGCAAGCACGTGCTTGTATGTAAAGCTGAAGGCATAGTAGATGGCGATACTAATGATAAGCGAAGCACATGCCACAGCGAATGCAAAATGGTATGAATCCTCCACTGATACGCTCAGACTCTCCTGCGCCCACTTCATAATCTTGATGGCTGCTGTAGGAGCGAACATAGCGCCAATGTTGATAGCCATATAGAAGAGAGAGAAACCGGAATCACGGTTGCTGGCATACTGTGGCTCGTCGTAGAGACGACCTACCATCACCTGCAGGTTACCTTTGAACAAGCCGGTACCCAAAGCGATGAGGATAAGCGAAATGCCCATGGCAGCAATGGCAACGGTGTCCTTGCCAAGAGGAAGCGAGAGCACCAGGTAGCCGATGAACATAATGAAGATACCCGTGGTAACCATACGTCCAAAGCCAAACTTGTCGGCTGCGATACCGCCGATGATAGGGAGGAAATAAACCATCATCAGGAAGGTAGAGTAAATTGTACTTGCCAATCCGGTTTCAAAACCGAAGTTAGCCTGCAAATAGAGCAAGAACACTGCAAGCATGGTATAATAACCGAAACGCTCACCCGTGTTAGCCAAAGCTAAGGCCCACAGACCTTTTGGTTGATTTTCAAACATAATTTTTTGTTATTTTATAATTTTATTATTTAGTTATTCTTTTCTCGCAAATTCTGTGCAAAGATACACAAATTATTCCATATTTCAAACTCAATGCCTAAAAATCGTTATATCAAATACCATTTTTATATTCAAAAACGTCTAAATTTCTAAAAAACAGACAAATAATGCAAAAGTTTTCCATTTCTATTACAACAAGATTGCGTTTTTTTTTGTACCTTTGCAGCCCGAAACCGTAAAGGTGTATTCCGACAGTATAAATATTGGATTAAAACAAAAAAGAAAGGTAAAAGGATATTTATGAGACAACTTAAGATTAGCAAGAGTATAACCAATCGTTCCAGTGAAGCACTCGACAAGTACTTGGTGGAGATTGGTAGAGAACCTATGGTCTCTATTGATGAGGAGATTGAGCTGGCCCAGAAGATTCGCAAAGGCGGTCGTGAGGGTGAGCGTGCCAAGGAAAAACTGGTCAAGGCAAACCTCCGATTCGTTGTATCTGTTGCTAAACAATACCAGCATCAGGGTTTGGGTCTGACAGACCTCATCGACGAGGGAAACATCGGTTTGGTAAAGGCTGCAGAGAAATTTGATGAAACTCGTGGTTTTAAGTTCATCTCATACGCAGTATGGTGGATTCGCCAGAGCATCCTCCAGGCTATCGCTGAGCAGAGCCGTATCGTTCGCCTGCCTTTGAACCAGGTAGGTGCATTGAGCAAGATCAGCGCCGAAATCAGCAAGTTCGAGCAGGAAAACCAGCGCAAGCCTTCTGTTGCAGAGTTGGCACAGATTACCAAGATGGAGGAAAGCAAGATTGACCAGACCATCAAGGCAGACAACCACCACATGAGTATCGATGCTCCATTCGGTAGTGATGACGATGACAATGCGATGGTAGATGTGATGGCTTCAGGTGATGATAGCCGTACCGACAAGGGTGTTGACTTCGAGTCTATGGCGAGCGAGCTCCAGCGCGTATTGGCAACAGTATTGAAGGAACGCGAGCGAAAGATTCTCTGCTACTGCTATGGCATCGGTTGCCACGAGAAGGGATTGGAAGAAATCGGAAGCGAATTCAACCTCACCCGTGAGCGTGTACGCCAGATTCGCGAGAAGAGTATCATCAAGCTCCGTGAAAGCGGAAAGATCAAGATCTTGATGAAATACCTGGGATAATTCTGAAACAGAAACCAAGAATTAAGAAACAGAAATTCTGAATTCTGAAACAGGAATTCAATCCATATCGAAGACGAGAGAAAAATAAATAAAGCTCAGTTGTGTTACCCACAACTGAAACAAAAAGGGCAATCAGTTGGTTCATCCCAATCTGATTGCCCTTTCTCTTTTTACACACACGCCCTGAAAGGGCAAAAGCTCCTAGCCCAGGGCAACACCCTGGGTTGTCATAGGCGCTAACCTGTCGCCCTGAAAGGGCAAAAGCTTTATTCACAATTAATTATTAACGAAGTTTCCGAACTTATCAATCAATCCGTTTACTCCATCTCTCACCGCCTCGAAATATGGATACTCATCTCTCAGACAGATTTCATCATAAAGGAAATCAGCCACGATGGTATCCTTACCGTCAGGCATCACGAGTCCCATCTTGCCATTCTTCTCTGCAATAACCGGCATGATGCTCAGGTCATCATTATATATATAGCAAGTGCGGAGGAAATCATAGACAGGCTGAAGCATCACGTTGCCCTGATGATCTTTCATGCCAAATTTGCCGTTTTCCTCGAAGACCTCATGGTAACGGATATACTTCTCCTTCAAGCGATGATAATAGAACACCATCTTACGCTTGTCGTTCACAAAGTCGAGCATATACTGGAAGGTATCACAGTAGTTAGCCACCGAACGGACGAGAATCATCTTCAGATCCAGTCCATCCAAAGCCTTGCGATTCAAATCAATATACTTGGCAATCGCCTTCTCTTTCTCTGTGACAGAGAGGCTCGCCAGCTTTTCCTCAAACTTGAGCATAGCCTGTTTGGTTCCCGACATACCCTTGATATATCGGTGAATCTGCCTGCTCATTTCAGAACAGATAAACTTGTCTATTTCCTGCTGCTCAATAGGGTCAGCATATTCCTTAATCAATGATTCAGGTGTAGCGTTCATGGTTATTTCCTTTCTTTTTGTTTATGGAGATTCCCCCTGTGAACTTGAAAGGGAAATCTCCTGTTAGTATTATTTCTTCACATTAGGCTGCTGTAATCCATAGCCCTTTCTCTTATCTTCCAACAAGAGGAGGAAGGAGATGACAATAGCAATCACACCAAAGGCTGCAAATATGGTCATCGTCTCTGTATAGTCGATGACACCATCGGCACCCGTGTTAGCCTGATTCACCTTACCGATCCATACTGGAATAAGAGCCAGTCCGATATTCTGGATATAGAAGATAAGGGCGTATGCAGTTCCTAAGAGTTTCATTGGGATAATCTTTGGTACAGAAGGCCACATTGCTGATGGTACCAAACCAAAAGCTACGCCAAGGATGAGCATCATCACGATGGCAAGCACCCATGAGTTAAGTGGAAGGGCAAATACTACGTGTACCAGTGTCAGGAGGCAACTGCCGATAATCATCAGCGTGGCACCCTTGCCATACTTGTCGTATATGCTACCAAAGAACGGTGTAAGGAAGATAGTACCGAATGGCAACATCGCAGGAATCAGACCTGCCAAATTAGCATCGACACCATACTTGAAAATCATCAACTTGGTTGCAAACTTCAGGAATGGGAATACACCTGCATAGAACATCAGGCAAAGGAAAGCCACATACCAGAAACCTGTTGTCTTGAACAGACCACCCAAGTCTGAAAACTTGAAACCTTCTTCCGGCTCAGTAGCCACAGCTGCTGCAGAAGCATCCTCCTTCTTGTCCATCACACAATAAACCAGATAAACCAGTACACCAGCGCAAAGCAAAGCTGCACCCAAAGCAATAGAAGCAGACACACCGCCCATTGCCTTTGCAAAAGGAAGAGAGAAACCCAGAGCAGCGGCTGTTCCCAAACGGGCCGTAGCCACCTGCACTCCCATTGCCAGAGCCAACTCATGACCCGTAAACCACTTCACAATGACCTTGCTCACTGTGATACCGCATATCTCGCAGCCCACGCCATAGATGGCAAAGCCAAGTGCAGCGATCACTACCTGTGTACTGTAAGTACCGAAGAATGGTACTACTACCGAACCGCCAAACTCATGACCTACAGCATACCATTTCACCAAAGCTCCACCAAACATCAAAACAGTTGAGAGGATACCAGTGAAACGGATACCAAACTTATCGAGGATAAGACCACCGAAGAAGAGGAGCAGAAGGAACACATTGAAGTATCCGTAGGCTCCTGAGAAGAAGCCGTACTCATCCGAACTCCATCCGAGTCCGAGGCCATTCTCAGCCCCCTTGGCAGCTGTCAAGAGAGGCTCCAGTGGAGACATTACATCTGTAAAAAAGTAACCGAACATCATCGTGACGCTCACGATGAAGAGGGCAGTCCAGCGAGCTGACTTCGAGTCGCTCAATTTCATCTGAATTTTTTCTGTTGTACTCATTTTATATTATTACTTATTTTTCCATAACCATCGCCGGAAGTTACTTTCTCTTCACGTTCTTGGTACGTGTGATATCGAAGAGATAAGATACCTTGAACACGATCTGTCCGTAGTTACTCTTTCCGAAATAATCTCGTTTGGATGAACCATAGATATTGCCCAATCCATAATAGTAGCGAGCCTCAGCCAGAAAATGTCCCACTTTCGGGATGCTATACTCTGCACCCAAACCCAGGGCGATACCATAATCCAGCTTATTCTCTACTGCCATCGTATCTTGTGCCACTACCATACTTACCCGGTCATTATCTGTCTTAGGCATATTCTTCACGTCGAAGTTGGTAGTCTGAGAATCGTTAAGGTAGAGTCCGAACTGCGGACCGGCATTTACGAAGATGTTCAAGCCTCTCTCTTCCCTACCCCAAGCCAAGTGAGCGAAAACAGGTACCTGGATATAATTGATGGTACGACTGTAAGCCATCGGCTGCTTGGTTTCGGTGATGATGACAGGCTGGTTGTCGATGTCGAGAATATCCTCTTTCCATCCCACCTTGGCATAGTTGACCTCTGCATAGATGGAACAGATGGTCTTGAAGTACTTCTCGCAAGTATATTTCATCGAGAGTCCGGCAGTCATTCCTCCATGCTGCTTCTGCTGAACCTCCGGTTCGAATCCTACAGAGCTGAGCACATAGCCACCGTTGAATCCGATGGAAAAATCGTTGCGATGCTCACCTATCTGAGCCTGTGCCGAGAGTCCTCCCCAAAGGAGAAGTCCCATCAACAGCGCCCCTATCTTGACTTTATTCATTCTTTCTTTTCTTACTATAAACGATTAACTATAAAAAACTACCGGTCCTAGTAATTCACAGATTCAATCTGGTGATTGAAGGTGTAGTGAATCAACTGGAAGTTCTTGTTCTTGTATCCACCCTTTGTCGTTTTCACGAAATGCAATGGAGTCTGCACTGGCTGATAGTTCACCTGCTGGCGTTCACCCGTAAACTCCTTGCCCTTCTTCTTGACACCCTGGATGAAGAACATACCATGATCATAACCCGTGATGGCGAAGCGAGGCTGCGCAATCATCATCGGCTGATGGAACCATCCCTCGTATGCCTTCTCCAGGTTCTGCGTTCTTTCGGCTACCGGATTGTAATAGAAGGTAGAAGGGATATAAGTATCGTACTTATAGAATCGCTCCAGATTGTACTTGGCGTACATCAACCACTCTGTATAGCCGAAGAGAGAGATAGATGCACCCGGATACTTGCTGTCAAACTCATCCAATTTGTTGAGCACGGCTGTCAACTGTGGCGAACGGCCCGTATTCAGTATTACCACATTCTGCTTGCTTGGCTGGAATGCCTTGGCAAACTGGTCGATACTTGAGCTCACATTGGTGATACTATAGTTGATGTTTCTCTTCTCCAACTCCTTGCGAAGTCCGAAAGTGAAAGCTCCCTTACGAGAAGTAGAATCATTGCAATCTATAAAGATTGGATGCACATTGGTAAATCTGTTCAGGAAAGCCTTGATGGTGCATTCGTTTAATGTTTCAGGACTCTGATATACCTGGAAGATTTCCTTGTTGCGCTCCACATCGTCACCGCTGATGGAGAAAGGAATCACGAGCTTGATGCCATAGGTCTTGCAGAATCCGGCAAGCGGAGCCACCTGCTTGGTATAAAGCGGACCAAAGATGATATCACACGTATTGGCACCCTCCTGCAACAAGGTGGTACGGATATCAGCATCTATCGGCACGTTCCATGCATGGACATCGGTAGAGATGCCCTTCTTTTTCAGATAATTGCAAGCCATCAGGAGTCCACGATAATACTCCACCATACGCTTGCCATCACCATCCACATCATGCAAAGGCAACATCACGCCAATCTTCACCGCATCACTAGCCGCCACCTTCTGCTGAGCGACAGCGGTTCCAGCTACTGCCGGTTTGCTGGAAGCAACAGCATTCTTATCCTCCTTCTGTGCCTTTTTAGGCGCATTAGGATTCTGCTGGTCGCTGGCAAAAGGAATAAAGAGGGTAGTTCCCTTCTGGAGCATGTAACCTTCCTGCTTCATCTCAGGGTTTGCCTCCATCAGTTCCGGCAGACTCAATCCATACTTATTGGCAATACCAAAAATAGTATCCTTTTTCTTCACTGTGTAGATGTCTCGCCATTTCGTTGTCTGAGCAAAGATACCAACACTGAGCATGAGCCCCACAATCATCAAGAAATATCTTATGTTTCTTTTCATATCTTCCTGTTTTTAATGTTTATATGATCCTAAAATCTTGCCGTAACCGACATGATTTAAAGTTTTCTCCTGCAAAAATACAAAAAATCTCGCATCTAGCGCAATATCTCTCAGCTTTTTATTATCTTTGCACAAATAATTTGCAAAATGAGACAAAAAATAGGATTACTTGGTGCCTTATTGGCACTTTTTACCCCTCCATTGATGGCACAGGAAGAAATCGGAGATGAGGAAGACACAAAGACCAGTGTCCTTCTGATGCCGAACGCATTCTCGCCAAACGGAGATGGCATCAACGACATCTACAAGCCCAAGGAAGGTTACCAGAACATCAAGGAGTTTCGCGCCTATATATATAATAGGTGGGGACAGAAACTCTTTGAGTGGAGCGACCCTGCCACAGGATGGGATGGAACATACAAGGGAAAGCCGGTTAAGGAGGGGGTCTATTTCTGTCTGGTCAAGGCAAAAGGAGCAGATGGCAAGACCTATCAGATTAAAAGAGATGTCAACCTGCTCAGAGGCTATACAACAGAACAATACAGTAACAATTAAGTGAGCGGAAATTAGAATATGAATTCAGAAGAAAAGATAAATGTATGGGGCGCCAGAGTACACAACCTCAAGAACATTGATGTTGAGATTCCACGCGACTCCCTCACCGTGATAACCGGACTTTCGGGTTCGGGCAAGTCGTCGTTGGCTTTCGATACCATCTTTGCAGAGGGGCAGCGCCGCTATATCGAAACGTTCTCTGCCTATGCCCGCAACTTCCTGGGCAATATGGAGCGCCCGGATGTAGATAAGATTACCGGTCTGAGTCCGGTCATCAGCATCGAGCAGAAGACCACCAACAAGAACCCTCGTTCTACCGTTGGTACCACTACCGAGATTTACGATTATCTCCGTCTGCTCTTTGCCCGTGCCGGTACAGCCTACAGCTACCGCAGCGGTGAAGAGATGGTGAAATACACCGAAGAACAGGTCATCGATATGATTCTCGATGAATATGCCGGAAAGGCCATCTTCCTGCTGGCTCCTCTGATTCGCCAGCGCAAGGGACATTATCGCGAACTCTTCGAGAGTATGCGCCGCAAAGGTTATCTCTATGTACGTGTGGATGGAGAAATCCAGGAAGTGGTAAGCGGAATGAAGCTCGACCGCTACAAGATGCACAACATCGAGGTTGTCATCGACAAGCTCGTGGTGAAGGAAGCTGATGAGGAACGCATCCGCAAGAGCGTAGCTACCGCCATGAAGCAGGGCGATGGCATGGTGATGGTGATAGAGAAAGGGGAAAAGACGGGTAAGAACTTCTCAAAACGCCTGATGGATCCAGTTACCGGTATAGCCTACCAGGATCCGGCACCTAATATGTTCTCGTTCAATTCGCCGGAAGGTGCCTGCCCTCACTGCAAGGGTCTGGGAAAGGTAAACCAGATAGATATCAAGAAGGTGATTCCGGATGACAGCCTGAGCATCTACGAAGGTGGAATCGCCCCTCTCGGCAAATACAAGAACCAGATGATTTTCTGGCAGATTGAGTCTTTGCTCGAGAAATATGACCTGAAACTCAAGACTCCTATCGCAGAGATTCCGGGAGATGCCATGCAGGAAATCCTCTATGGATCACTGGAAAACGTAAAGATTGGTAAAGAAAAGGTGCATACCTCTTCGGATTACTTCTGCGCATACGATGGCATCATCGACTATCTGCAGAAGGTGATAGAGAATGACGAGAGTGCGGCAGGAAAGAAATGGGCTGACCAGTTTATATCTACCATCGAATGTCCGGAGTGCCATGGACAGCGACTCAAGAAGGAATCGCTCGCCTTCCGTATCTGGGACAAGAATATATCGGAAGTTGCCAACCTCGACATCGACGAACTGCGCGACTGGCTCGAACAGGTGGAAGCTCACCTCCCTTCCATGAAGGCAAAGGTGGCTCACGAAATCATCAAGGAGTTGCGATCACGTGTCAACTTTCTCCTCGATGTGGGTCTGAACTATCTCTCACTCAATCGCCAGTCGGCATCACTCTCTGGTGGTGAAAGCCAGCGCATCCGTCTTGCTACCCAGATTGGCAGCCAGCTCGTCAATGTGCTCTACATCCTCGATGAGCCAAGTATCGGTCTGCACCAGCGAGACAACGAGCGACTCATCAACAGCCTGAAGGAATTGCGCGACCTGGGTAATACCGTCATCGTAGTAGAACATGATGAGGATATGATGCGAGCTGCCGACTGGATTGTAGATATCGGTCCGAAGGCAGGCAGAAAGGGAGGCGAAGTGGTTTTCCAGGGTACTCCGAAAGAGATGCTGAAGACCGACACCATCACCGCCCAGTATCTGAATGGCAAGATGGCAATAGAGATTCCTGAGCATCGCCGCAAAGGAAACGGCAAGAGCATCACCATCCGTGGAGCCAGGGGCAACAACCTGAAGGAAGTAGATGTAGAGTTTCCGCTCGGCAAGCTCATCGTAGTAACGGGAGTCAGCGGATCGGGTAAATCAACACTGATCAATGAAACCCTGCAGCCTATCCTCTCCCAGCACTTCTACCGTTCCCTGAAGAAGCCGATGCCATACGACAGCATCGAAGGCATTGAGAATATCGACAAGGTAGTGAATGTAGATCAAAGTCCGATAGGCAGAACCCCTCGCAGTAATCCTGCCACCTACACAGGTGTGTTCAGCGACATCCGCTCGCTGTTTGTGGGTCTTCCAGAAGCCAAGATCCGTGGTTACAAACCAGGTAGATTCTCCTTCAACGTGAAGGGAGGCAGATGCGAAGCTTGTGGCGGAAATGGATACAAGACCATCGAGATGAACTTCCTGCCAGATGTCTATGTTCCTTGCGAAGTGTGCCATGGCAAGCGCTACAACCGTGAAACGCTGGAGGTAAGATACAAGGGAAAGAGCATCGCCGATGTACTGGACATGACCATCAACCAGGCTGTAGAGTTCTTCGAGAACGTGCCTCAGATTCTCAACAAGATCAAGGCATTACAGAGCGTAGGATTGGGTTACATCAAGTTGGGACAGAGCTCCACTACCCTTTCGGGCGGAGAAAGCCAGCGAGTGAAACTTGCTACCGAACTATCCAAACGTGATACCGGCAAGACGCTCTATATCCTGGATGAGCCTACCACCGGTCTTCATTTCGAAGACATCCGCATTCTGATGGATGTACTTCAGAAACTGGTAGATAGAGGCAATACGGTGATTATCATCGAGCACAATCTGGATGTCATCAAGCTCGCCGACTGGCTCATTGATATGGGTCCCGAAGGTGGACGAGGTGGAGGTCAGCTTCTCTTTGCCGGCACACCGGAAGAGATGGCAAAGAGCAAGAAAGGCTATACCTACAAATTCCTGGCACCCTTGCTGAAGAAGAAATAACCATTCTTTGCCGGCAAGAGATAAAAAAATCCCGATTTCCAAGACTTTGCTCATCTGATGCAAAGTTCAGGAAATCGGGATTTTATATTTTAATCTTCGTCTGCAAATTCATTCAAGGTATAAGCACTACTGCCATCGAAGCAGTGGGTACATACCTGGCACTTAGGCAAACCGATAGCAGCTACAAGCTGCTCGATGGTATTGAACTTCAGTGTAGTCAATCCAAGCTGGTTGGCAATCTCATCCACCATTCTCTGATATTCAGGAGAACCTGTGGTAGCATACTTCTCCAGATTCTTATTGGCATCACCCTCAAACTTCTCGATGATTCTGCGGGTAATCAACTCCATATCACTCTTGGAAGAAGTAAAGTTGATGAAAGGACAGCCATAAACCAATGGAGGACAAGCGATACGCATGTGGCACTCCTTCAAACCAGCCTGATCAAAGAGCACCTTCACATTGTCGCGAAGCTGGGTACCGCGCACGATACTGTCATCGCAGAACAACACACGCTTACCCTTCAACATAGCCTTGTTAGGAATCAGCTTCATCTTGGCTACCAGAGAGCGCATACTCTGGTTGCTAGGTGTAAAGCTTCGAGGCCAGGTAGGAGTATATTTGGCAATACAACGCTGGTAAGGCACGCCCTTACCGGCAGCATATCCCATCGCCATACCTGTACCAGAATCAGGAATACCGCTGCAGCAATCTACCTCTACATCATCTGTCTTGGCAAGATTGAAGCCATTGGAAAAACGAGCTTCCTCTACATTCTTGCCCTCGTAGGTAGATGTTGGGAATCCATAATATACCCAGAGGAAAGAACAAACCTGCATCTTCTTGTTGGCAGGACGGATCTGCTCCATACCCTCAGCAGTAATCTTCACGATTTCGCCAGGACCTACCTCGTGTGCTGTCTCGAAGTCAAGGTTAGGGAATGAAGTGGTCTCACTGGAAGCTGCATAAGCACCCTCCTTCTTGCCTATAATAATAGGTGTACGTCCCCAACTGTCGCGGGCACAGATGATACCATCCTCTGTAAGGATCATCATGGTGCAGGAACCCTTGATATGATGGAACACGTTCTCGATTCCCTCGCGGAAATTCTTTCCTTGGATGATGAGAAGAGCCACCAATTCGGTTGGGTTGGTACTTCCTGAAGACATCTCTGCAAAGTGCATGTTCTTATCCAACAGGTGCTGAGTAAGTTCATCCTTATTTAATATCTTGGCTACTGTGCAAATAGCAAAGCGACCAAGATGAGAATTCATGATCAATGGCTGCGCATCTGTATCGCTAATCACACCGATACCTGATGTCGCACCCTCGAATTTGTCGAGTGTAGGTTCAAACTTCGTTCTAAAATAAGAACTTTCTAAGTTGTGGATAGAGCGCACGAAGCCCTTCTCACTACTGTAGGTTGCCAAACCGCCTCGGCGTGTACCGAGATGTGAGTTGTAGTCGGTGCCGTAGAAAAGGTCTGCGACACAGCTTTTCTTGGAAATAGTTCCGAAAATGCCTCCCATAAGAGTATAATTCTATGTTTTATGTTTGAAATATGGGTGCAAAGGTAATATAAATCCAGAAAATATGCAAAACTTTTTGCGATTTTTCTACATTTTTATGTATATCGTTTCCCTTTGCACCCCTAATTTCTGCTAAAAATCGGCTAAATATCTACTAATAAGACGACTGCTCTCCTAGAACTTGTATTGCAAACCCAGACTCATATCAAAGGTTTTAGACTTCACATCGTCATGATATGAGTAATGGGTATCACGCCAATAGTTGGACACATTGAAGTCCAGGTTCAGCCGATTGGACAGCGCCAGACCGAAGCGGGCATTCAGCACCAGCAGAGATGCATTTCCCTTGTCGCCCTGGGCATTGAGATAGAGCGGATCGGTCGTTGCCAGATCCTTTCCCTCATATCCCTTCCAGGTGAAGATGCGATAATAGTCGGCACCTATCTGGAAGGTAGCTACCTTGCCGAACTCCATGAAACTGATAGCCTTCACGCTATAACCGCTACCCATGTTGTAGTCGCGGTCTATCACATTATAATAATCGGTCAGACTTCCACCCAGCAGGATACCATCCAGGAAGACACGCTGCTCAAACCTGGTGAGATTGCCCACCTGAGGGAAGCGGTAGATGATGCCAGGACCGAAAGAAGCTGCCTCGGATATGCGGTAAGGCACCAGACTGGTACCATCCTTCACCGGCTGCGAATCGTAATAGTTGAAGTGCTGGAAGATACCGAACTCCATCTCCGTGCCCTTGCTCACCTCCACCGGTACGCTCCACAATCTTCCCAGAAGATGCAGACCGGTAATCAGAGGCTGGTTGCTGCTCAGGCCGAAAGTGGCATCCAATGTGAAGTAGTCGTATGGCTTGGTGGTTTCGCCATCAAACGGATCGCCATAAACCAGATTGAAACGGACGTATGGATTGCCCTCACCACGGAACAGCGTATTGTTGTCTGCGAGGTATCTGTAACCTGCCGATGCAAAGAAACTGATAGGACTGCGCTGGTAATCGTGATATTTATAATATTTGCCTCTCACCCGCCAGGCATCGCCACTCAAGATTCGATTTAATCCCTTGATCGGACAGATGAGGGTTCCCAGGAACTCTCGCATGAAACGAGGGAAACCAGACAGGCGGTCATCAAATACCAGATTGCTCACACGATGCGTCACCTCTCCGATGGCAATACCACCAAAAGTAGTAGCCATCAGGTCGTTGATGGCAGGCGGTTCTATCTCGCAGGTAGTCTCCCACATCAAACTTCCACAGAAAGAGTATGGCACCGATTCCCAGAAATTCATGCCATGACTTCTTGCAGCATTGAAATAGAGTCCGCCATGGTATGGATGGGCAAACAGATTGGTAGAGAACTGGTCGTTATCCCAAACAAAACCCGTTTCTATATTGTGCTTGATGCTATGGAAGGAAATCTTGGCAAACTCCTCGTTCATCACAAACTGGTCGAAACATTGCACACCCACATTGATGGCAAAAGCTTCCAAGGCAGCCTTCCATGGATGCTTCTTCTGTCGCTCCGGATCATCGAAGGCAAAAATGGTTCCTTCCTTCCATGCCTCCATATCATATTCATTCTCCTTCCTGCCAGACACATTTCCAAAAGATGAAGTGCGCTGGAGGCGCACAGCCAAACCTGCTTCTACAATGGCACGACGGCGATACCTGCCACCATGATAATAATGGGTATCCCCATAACCCACAGAGGCAAAGGCACTGGTGTATCTGCCCAATTGATAGTCGGCATTGATGCGAGCCTGCAGCGAATAGAGCCGTTCCGGCTTATCCTGAGAATGTTCCTGGAACGATTCAACGTGATAGAAACCCAGATCACCACTCAGGGAGAACTTAGGCGATAACTGGAAATACTGACCGATGCGATAGAACAAGGCACCCGAAAACTTCTCATCCAATCCGAAATAATGGGTTCCGATACCCAGGATATTATACGTACTCCGGTTGCGGAATCTTACGGCAAGATTGGCTTTGGTAGCAGAACCGCCATAAAACATATAGTCGATACGCGTCTTTGGGTTCACATTTACCAGTCCTATCTTATGGGCTACAGTATCCCGGCTATAGTTGATGACACCAATCTGCACACCACGAGGATGGTTAAGGCAAACATTAAACAAACCAATCTGAGAACCATTCAGGGTATCAGCATAATTGTAGCCACCCAACTGCATGCCACGCATATAGGAAGAGCTGACATTGGCTGCAGCAATCTGCAAGCCTCTCTTCATACCCATGGAAATATTGGAAAGTCCACTCAGCTGCACGCCGCGGAACGGAGAACTGGATACATTATTAAATAAAGACAACTGCACACCATTGCCACCCTTCACCACATTGGAAACACCCGAAACCTGCACACCGCGCATATCATCGCCCACCGAATTGATGATACCAGCCAGGCTCACACCACGCATCTGCTGGCGAACCACACTGGAAAAGGCACCTATCTGGGCACCCCTGAGTGTATCGGGCGAGCAAAACAGAGACACGTTGCCACAACTATACCCTTGGGCATAGACAGACTGACCTCCTAGCGAGAGTCCCATCAAAAGGGCTATGATCTTTCTCTTATTATCCATATACCTATCAAATTCAAAATGGCGAGAAGTCAGGATGACTTCTCGCCGAGAAATTGCATTATTTAATGTTGGAGCTAAATAATGCATCAAAAAAATATCTTTCAGAGGAATGTGCAGGCGAAGACTTCTCCCCCACACATTCATATAAAGTTCAATTGCTTTTATTAATCCAGGTTCAAGCTCTTCTTGATAGCCTCGATCTTATCCATTGCAGCAGCTGTGCAGCGGTTGTAGCAGCCAGCACACTTGAATGAAGGATCCTTTACCTCAATATAGAACTTGATCTTAGGCTCTGTACCAGAAGGGCGAACGCTTACCTTGGTATTGTCATCGCAGAACCACTGGAGTACATTGCTTGTTGTAGGCATATCAAGCTTCTCTACACTGCCGTCAGCATGCTTAGCCTCCAAGCTCTGGTAGTCCTTCCAGGTAACAATCTTGCTGCCACCCAACTCCTTTGGAGGGTTGGCACGGAAGTCTGCCATCATCTGCTTGATCTCGTCAGCACCAGTCTTACCTGGGCGAACTACGTTTACTGTAAACTCCTTACTGAAGCCATACTCTGCATAGATCTGCATCAGGAGATCGTAGAGAGTCTTGCCCTGATCCTTAGCCCAGGCAGCAATCTCGCAAATCAGGCAGATAGATGCAGGAGCATCCTTATCACGTACCTTGTCGTATGGCAGGAAGCCGAAGCTCTCCTCACCACCACCGATATACTGCTGCTTGCCCTCAGAGATAGCAATCTCGCGTGCAATCCACTTGAAACCAGTGTAGCAGTCGCGCAACTCTACGTTGTTCTTCTTGGCAATCTCAGCAATCACCTCTGTTGTAACGATGGTCTTTACGAGGAAGTCTGTTGGCTTCAACTTACCCAACTTCTTCTTGTTCTCGATGATATAGTAGCAGAACATCATGGCTGTCTGGTTACCGTTGATGATCATCCACTCGCCCTTGTCATCGCGGCAAACGATAGCGAGGCGGTCAGCATCAGGGTCAGTAGCAACTACGAGGTCAGCGTTCAACTTTGTACCGAGCTTCATACCGAGAGTCATAGCCTCAGCATTCTCCGGGTTAGGAGAAACCACTGTAGGGAAGTTGCCATCTACAACCATCTGCTCAGGAACTACATTGATGTTCTGGAAGCCCCAAGAACGCAAGCAGAGAGGTACGATGACACGACCTGTACCATGCATAGCTGAATAAACGATGTTGAGGTCTTTCTGACGGTTGATGACATCCTGGTCAATCATAGCAGAATGAACGGCTGTCATGTAGTCGTAATCCATCTCACCACCGATGATCTGAATCTTATCCCAGTTAGCCTCGAACTTCACCTGGTCGATAGTAACCTTGTTCACCTCCTCGATGATACCAGTATCGTGTGGAGCCAGAACCTGAGCGCCATCACTCCAGTAAGCCTTGTAGCCATTGTACTCCTTAGGGTTGTGAGAAGCAGTAACGTTGACACCAGCCTTGGCACCGAGCTCGCGGATAGCGAATGAAATCTCTGGTGTAGGACGGAGGCTCTCGAAGAGATAAGCCTTGATACCATTAGCAGAGAAGATGGCAGCAACAGTCTCTGCGAAGAGACGAGAGTTGTTACGGCAGTCATGGCCTACAACAACAGAAAGGTTCTCCTCACCTGGGAAAGCCTTGAGGATGTAGTTAGCAAAGCCCTGTGTAGCCATACCAACGATATATTTGTTCATTCGGTTGGTACCTGCGCCCATAATACCGCGCAAACCACCAGTACCGAACTCCAGGTTCTGATAGAAAGCATCTACGAGTGCTGACTTATCCTCAGCCTCGAGCATTGCCTTTACTTCGTTACGAGTTTCTTCGTCAAAAGCAGGTGTGAGCCACTGCTGTGCTCTTTCTTCACACTGCTTGATCAATTCTGCGTTATTAGCCATAGTTTGATTCTATTTTGTTATTAATAATATTCTATTTAGAGGGTTGTGCCCGAAAACAGCACAATATTTCTCTTTTTGCGTACAAAGATATATAAAATATTCGAGAAACCAAACAAGATTGGAGTTTTTTTTGTATTTTTGCACATTGAAACAAAAAAGTAATAAAAAAGAGGCTTATGGAATTATATTATACTGGCGTTATCATCGCCGTTTCCACCTTTTTAATAATAGGACTCTTCCACCCTATTGTCATCAAGGTTGAGTATTATACGGGCACCCGCTACTGGTGGGTGTTCCTGGTTGCGGGTATTATCAGCGTGGGTGCAGCCTTCCTGGTTGCGAATGTTCTCTACTCTGCCCTTCTCGGTGTGCTGGGTGCTTCCTGTCTCTGGAGCATCGGGGAACTCTTCGAACAGAAAGAACGCTGCGAGAAGGGATGGTTCCCTAAGAACCCGAAGCTGGAAAAGAAAGGATACTATAAAAGTTAATCGTTTACAGTTAATAGTTTATAGCTTACCATTTAGAAGATGAAAACTGAACTGATATTGGTCGGCAAGACCGTAAACAAGCATTTTATTGCGGGCATCAAGGATTATGCCGAGCGCATCACCCACTATATGCCCTTCAATATAACAACGATTCCGGAGCTCAAGAACACCAAGAGTCTCAGCGAACAGCAGCAGAAGGAACGGGAGGGTGAACTGATTCTGAAACTGATTCAGCCTTCTGATACCGTGGTGCTGATGGATGAGCACGGACAGGAGTTCCGAAGCATCGAGTTTGCCAAATGGATAGAGCGCAAGCAGGCTACAGCCAGAAGACTCGTGTTTGTCATCGGAGGTCCCTACGGTTTCTCACAGGCTGTATATGACCGCGCCAACGAGAAGATCTCCCTTTCCAAGATGACCTTCTCGCATCAGATGGTACGCCTCATCTTTACAGAAGCGCTCTATCGCGCATGTACTATTATAAAAGGCGAACCTTATCACCATGAATAAAAGGTAAAAGGGTAAAAAGGTAAAAAAAAGAAAATGGGGAAAGAAAAATATATAGAGATCAAGGGGGCGAGAGCCAACAACCTGAAGAACATCGACGTGAAGATACCGCAAGGCAAGTTTGTTGCCATTACGGGAGTCTCCGGGTCGGGCAAGTCTTCATTGGCTTTCGATACCTTATATGCCGAGGGACAGCGCCGGTATGTGGAGTCGCTGTCTTCGTATGCCCGCCAGTTTCTGGGCAGAATGAGCAAACCGGAATGTGATTTCATCAAGGGATTACCTCCTGCCATCGCCATCGAGCAGAAGGTGATTTCCCGAAACCCACGTTCCACCGTGGGCACCAGTACGGAAATCTACGAATACCTGCGCCTGCTCTTCGCCCGTATCGGCAAGACCTATTCGCCTATCAGCGGACAGGAAGTGAAGCGCCATACTACCGAGGATGTGCTTGCCTGCACCCGACAGTTTTCCAAGGGCACCAAGTTTGTAATCCTTGCCCCTCTACATATCGTAGAAGGCAGAAGCCTGGAAAAGCAACTGGAGATGTATCTTCAGGAGGGATACGCACGCATTCTGGTGAAAGGTGAATTCATCCGCATCGACGATTTCCAGGGCGATGCCAAACCGGAGGATATCTTCCTCGTCATCGACCGTGCTTCGGTAAGCAATGAGAAGGACGACATCAGCCGCCTCATCGATTCTGCCGAGACTGCTTTCTATGAGGGCGACGGTGCCTGCCGTCTCCTCTTCCTGCCAAGCAACATCAGCTACGATTTCTCTACCCGGTTTGAAGCCGACGGCATCACCTTCGAGGAACCAACCGACAACATGTTTGCCTTCAATTCCCCACTGGGTGCCTGCCCTACCTGCGAGGGATTCGGAAGCGTGATAGGCATCGACGAGAAGCTCGTCATCCCTAACACTTCCATGAGCCTCTACGATGGATGCGTGGTATGCTGGCGTGGAGAGAAGATGGGCATGTGGCTCAAGGAATTCATCCGACGTGCGGAGCCATACAACTTCCCGATCTTCAAGCCTTACTACGAGCTCACCCAGAAGGAGAAAGACTGGCTCTGGCATGGATTGCCTTCGGACAAGAAGCGCGACCCGCACGACCGGGTGAGCATCGACGAATTCTTCAGAATGGTGAAGGAGAACCAGTACAAGATACAATACCGTGTGATGCTGAGCCGATTCCGAGGCAAGACCATCTGTCCGGATTGCCATGGCACCCGACTCAAGAAGGAAGCCAACTATGTGAAGATTGGCGGAAAGAGCATCACCGAACTGGTAGATATGTCGATTACCAATCTCAGCGCATGGTTCCAGAAGCTGGAGCTGACAGAGCATGAGCGAGAAGTGGGCAAGCGACTCTTGACCGAGGTTACCCACCGCCTGCAATTCCTTCTGGATGTAGGACTTGGCTATCTCACGCTCAACCGTCTCTCCAACTCCCTTTCCGGAGGAGAGAGCCAGCGCATCAACCTGACCACCAGCCTCGGTTCTTCGCTGGTAGGCAGCGTGTATATCCTCGACGAGCCAAGTATCGGACTCCATAGCCGAGATACCGACCGACTCATCAAGGTACTGAGAGAGCTGCAGCAGCTGGGCAACACCGTGGTTGTGGTAGAGCATGACGAAGAGATTATGCGTGCTGCCGATTATCTCATCGATATCGGTCCGGATGCAGGAAGACTGGGTGGAAGACTGGTATATGCCGGTCCGTCATCCGAATACTCATCCACCGACCCCGAGAAGCAGAAAGCCCTTCTGGAGAAATTCCCGGAGAGCCATACCATCCAGTATCTCACTCACAAGGAGGAGATTGCCGTTCCTACCAGTCATCGTGCATGGAACAGGGCCATCGAGATCAAGGGAGCCCGAATGAACAATCTCCGCGGCATCGATGTAAGGATTCCGCTCAACATCTTCACCGTCATCACCGGCGTATCCGGTTCGGGCAAGAGTTCCCTCATCAAGGGAATCCTCTATCCAGCCCTCCGCCGCCATCTAGACCTGGTGGCAGATGCCCCTGGCGAATACAGTTCGCTGGAAGGCGATGTGGATGCCATCAAGCACGTGGAGTTTGTAGATCAGAACCCTATCGGCAAGAGTACCCGCAGCAACCCTGCTACCTATCTGAAGGCATACGATGCCATCCGCACCCTCTTTGCCAACCAGCCACTCGCCAAGCAGATGGGATTCACCCCACAATTCTTCTCCTTCAATACCGAGGGCGGACGATGCGAGGAATGCAAGGGAGCTGGATACGTAACCATCGAGATGCAGTTTATGGCTGACCTCACCCTTACCTGCGAGGCATGCAAGGGCAAGCGGTTCAAGCACGATATTCTGGAGGTACACTACGGAGGAAAGAACATCAATGATGTGCTGAACATGACCGTGAACGAGGCGATAGAGTTCTTCAGCGATGAAAGACTCCAGCACCATGTGGGCGATTTCGATGCCTGCCGCATCATCGTCAGCAAACTCAAGCCTCTGCAGGAGGTTGGATTGGGCTATATCAAGCTCGGTCAGAACTCCAGCACCCTCTCCGGCGGTGAGAACCAGCGTGTGAAACTCGCCTACTTTATCGGCAAGGAAGACCAGTCGCCTACGCTCTTCATCTTCGATGAGCCAACCACCGGTCTGCACTTCCATGATATCAAGCGTCTGCTCCATGCTTTCCAGGCGCTGATAGAACGGGGTCATTCCTTGGTAGTTATCGAACATAACCTGGATGTCATCAAGTGTGCCGACCATATCATCGACCTCGGACCTGAGGGTGGCAACAAGGGCGGTAACCTCGTGATAGCCGGTACTCCAGAGGAAGTTGCTGCATGCAAAACCAGCTTAACTGGTAAATTTCTTAAGAATTATATAAAATAATGTAAAAAAGTAGCGCTATAATAAACTTTATATGTACTTTTGCATCCAATTAGCATATAATTAATATATAATAAGGTACATCAATAAGTAAATTTAATAAAGAAAGGATATAAAGATGAAAAGAATCATATTGGCTTTGACGATGCTCGTAGCTATGGTAGCAACAGCCTCAGCTCAGGCAGAAATCAAGTTTGAAAAGGTAGTGCACAACTTCGGTACCTTCGAAGAGACCGCTCCTGTGCAGAAGGCAGTATTCACCTTCACCAATGTGGGTAACAAGCCTCTCGTCATCAACCAGGCTATCGCTAGCTGCGGTTGCACCGTGCCATCTTATACCAAGCAGCCAATCGCTCCAGGTCAGAAGGGACAGATCAGTGTTACCTACAATGGCAAGGGTATGTTCCCTGGTCATTTCAAGAAGAGTATCACCGTTCGTACCAATGGCAATGTAGAGATGTCTCGCATCTATATAGAGGGCGTGATGAACGAGAAGAAGTAAGCTTGATATGATATTTTATTTTTCTGGAACAGGAAATACCAAGTGGGCGGCGTCGAAACTGGCGGCGGCTACTCGTGAAGACTTGATATCCATCGCTCCTTACATGAGGGCAGATGATTCAAGCCATAACTTAGCCGAGCCGTTTATTCTGAAAGAGAATGAACGGCTCGGATTCGTTTTCCCCGTACATGGATGGCGTGTGCCGAAACTGGTAAGGGAATTTATCTGCAAGATGAAGATTCTGAGAGAACCATCTGATGCCTCTGCCGAAAACAAGGCGAAAGCCGATGACTGTCTGAAGAATCGCCCCTTCGCCTATTGCGTCTGCACGGCAGGCGACAGCATCGGACTAACCATAGAGAATCTCAACGAGGTGATTTCCCAGAATCCTTCACTTCAGGCTCTGGGCATTACGGAGGTTTCATCCTCCTACTCTCTCATCATGCCGGAATCGTACATCGGTCTGCCGTTCATGGATGTGGATCCGAAGGAGCGTGAAATCCGGAAGAAGGAGAATGCTGCACAGGAACTTGCCGTTGTCTGCGAGGAGATCTTCGACCGCAAGGAAGGCATCAGCCGATTGGTCAAAGGCCCTATCCCATGGTTCTTCACCAAGGTGGTGGGTGGTTTCTTCGAGAATGTACTCATCACCGACAAGCGTTTCCACGTAGAGAAAGACCGCTGCGTGAAGTGCGGCATCTGTGCCAACATATGTCCGGTAGGTGATATCAAGGGCGGACATGGCGAATATCCAGTCTGGCTGCACCATAAGGATTGCCTCACCTGCTTTACCTGCTATCACCATTGTCCGCATCACGCCATCGAGTTTGGAAACCAGACTCAGAAGAAGGGACAATACTATTTCAGATAATTGCCCCTTCTGAAGCGGTATCCAGAACCAATCTATAATAATGATTCAGTAACTAATCCATAATAATGATGAAAAAGATTATCCTATGCCTAACACTCGCTTTGATGTCTGCCACTACCATGTTTGCAGTCAAGGCGAAACCAGGTATCACCCAATTACAATTGGTAGATGGTACCATCGTATCAGCAACTCTCCATGGAGATGAGCATTTTTCGTATTACTCGCTTCTCGACGGCACTCCGTTGAAGAAGAGTGATAACGGGAAATACGAAATCATCTCTACCGAGACGCTCAATGCCCGAAAAGCTACAGTTATCAATACCTTCAAGACTAGAGCAAGCGGCATTGGACCAACATATCCATCTTATTTTCCTCATACCGGTTCGCCTAAGGCGCTGGTTATTCTGGTACAGTTCCAGGATGTAAAATTCAAGAGCAGCGACCCCGTTGCCACCTTCAACCATTACCTCAATGCCGATTTCGGCACAGCAGTACCTAGTCAGGATGTTTCGGTATTCAACCAGGAAGATGTCAACTACGGTTCGGTAAAGGAGTATTTCAAGGAATGCAGCATGGGGCAATTCACCCCACAGTTCGACATCGTAGGTCCAGTTACTGTCAGTCAGAAATCTGCATACTATGGAGCAGATGATAAAAATGTTCAAAATGGTACAGATAAGAATTTCAAGCAGATGATCAGTGAGGCCTGCAACAAGGTTGCCGACAAGATTGATTTCTCTAAATATGATTCCGATGGCGACAAGTTCGTAGATTTGGTTTACATCATCTATGCCGGCTATTCGCAGAGTATCAGCGGCAATTCCGACGACTATCTCTGGCCTAAGTCGGGTACCGATAATTTCTATAAATATGATGAGAACGGCAAAGAGATTTCACCACTGAAGTACCTGATTTTCAACGGATGCAGAGTCTGTCGCTTTGGTCTCAACAACGAGTTGAACGGTTCGCCTGATTCAAAAATTCCTTCCATCAATGGCATCGGACTCTTCTGTCACGAGTTCTCTCATACCATGGGCTTGCCTGATCATTATGATACCGAGTATAAGGATGCCGATAACCAGTCTCCTGAGTTCTGGGATCTGATGGATGCAGGCGAATATACATACGATGGTTACTGTCCTACCCCTTATACACCATGGCAAAAGATGCTGATGGGATGGGCTACCCCTATCACGCTCGATGGAACACAGGCAGGACAATATACCCTGGAACCATACGACTTAGCATCAAAAGCTTACAAGATAGAGGCTGATGTGAACAAAGATAATTTCCGCATCAACGAGAATTACTCTTCAACCAAACTTAGTGATAAGAAAAAAAAGGAATTAAAGGAAAGAGCCAAGGGTGAATTTCTTCTCCTCCAGAACATCAGAAACGAAGGTTGGTACAAGCATCTTCTAGGCTATGGACTGCTGGTATGGCGCATCGATTACGGCGATATCGACCAGGTACACCTCACGGACAACCCTAACGACACCATCGGTATTCCTAGAGTAACCATCGTTCCAGCTGATGGTCTGATCATCAACCAGGCAAATGTTGGTAACAAAAAATATACTATAGACGAATACTGGGAGAACTGCGCAAACGACCCATTCCCTGCCTATGGAATCGGAAAGGATGGAAGCGACATCAACAGTCTGACAGAAGTGAAGTTCAACTGGAGCACGATGACTACCCGTCCACTCTACAACATCGCAAAGGATGAGGCTACCGGCATCGTCAGCTTCGACTACCTCAAGGACTTCAAGGCTACGGGTATCGAGAACACCCTTCTTGACAAGGATGCTTCCTCTACCCCTACCGAATACTTCGACCTGGAAGGCAGGAAGATTGCCACCCCTCTCAAGGGACATCTTTACATCACCAATAAGGGAAAGAAGGTAATATACTAAGAGAAAAAACTTCCGCTATGAATAGAAAGTTATGTTCAGCGACGTTGAATGTGTGTTCAACAGTGTTGAACTTAAGTTCAGCAGTGCTGAACATAGGTTCAACACTGCTGAACATAGATTATCATTAAGGATAAAAACAAATGCCATTAATGATGAAGACAATCATCATTAACCGTGAAGACAATCATTAAAAACATCAGATACAATTTCCATTAGGAACAAAACAAAAATCCCTAGGCGATATCAGCAATCGTCTAGGGATTTTTCATATCCTTTTAATAGATTCTAGGACCGAAGATGGTAGTACCCACACGCACCATCGTACTGCCGTGCTTGACAGCGATATGATAGTCGTGGCTCATACCCCAGCTGCGCTCGCAGAAGGCATCATCATCGGCGAAATACTTTGCCTTTACCTCATCGAAGAACTTGGCAGCCTCATCAAATTCAGAGGCAATCTGCTGTTCATCATCGGTATTCGATGCCATCATCATCAAGCCGCATATCTGCACATGAGGCATTTCTCTCCACTCGCCAGCCTCCAGGAGTTCACGGCAGGCATCGAGCGAAAGCCCCGACTTGGTATCTTCCTCGGCAATATGCAGTTCCAGCAACACCTTCACCACGCGGTCGTGCTTGGCAGCCTGCTTGTTAATCTCCTTCAGGAGCTTCAGGCTATCCACCGACTCAATCATGGAGATATAAGGAGCAATGTACTTCACCTTATTACTTTGCAGATGACCGATGAAATGCCACTGGATATCCTTAGGCAGGGAAGCCACCTTCTTGGCAAGTTCCTGCTCATGGCTCTCGCCAAAGATACGCTGCCCCTCGGCATACGCCGCCTCAATAAACTCGTTGGGATGAAACTTGCTGATGGCTACAAGGCTAACCCCTGCAGGCAAGCTGCCCAACACTTCATGAAGATTTCCTTTTACATCATACATAGTTCTTCCTCCCTCTCTTTACTGATTCTGCTGCTCGTACTCAGGCACGTCGTTCTTCTCCTCCTTCTTCTCGCCAGGAGCATGGTGCTCGAAAACATCCATCAGCTTGGTCTCGTTCAAGCCTACTACATCATAGTCGATCATGGTCTTGCCCATCACCTCGTCGATATAACGGAGTGCACGAGCCAAAGACTTAGCCTGTACGAGATATGTAACATTAGAGCGCTTCTCCTTTTCAGACTTTTCATCAATGGTGATGAACTGGAGCTTAGCCTTGTACCACTTGTCATCATCATCAATATCGCTGAAGAAGATCTCTCCATAGCAAGCCTTACCGATACCGCTGACCTTCAACTCGCCGCTTACATAGACAGACATCTCGTCGATAATAGCGCTCTCTGCCTCGGTGAAACTCAGGGCATCAACTACGTATGCTTCAGAAACCACCTTTTCTGAACCATCTTCCATTGTCTTCTGATATTTAACCTTTGTCTCAAACCAAGTGCTTGTTCTACTTCTCATAATTTCTTTTCCTTTTACTAATGTTTAAAATCTTTGTTTTATTATCCTTTTCCTGACCACCTCTTCCCTTTCCACCTATTATATGATAGGCAGGGTGAAAGCGCCGAAAGATGATGCAAAGTTATAAAAAAGAATGGAGAAGAACAACAGAATAAAGAGTTTTTTACTAAAAAATCAAATTTTAACCCAATCTATTACGTATTTTCAATGAAATTACGTATCTTTGCAGTCGATTTGCGAGATATTGTTTCATCTGATAAGGCTGGGTAAGTACCGTGCCTGGAAGAGGAAACTGCTTGCTAGGGTTAATAACAGAAAGAATTATTTAGAAAAGATGCCAGAAATATCTGTACGCGGTCTTGAAATGCCAGAGTCACCTATCAGAAAGTTGGCTCCACTGGCTGCCGCAGCAAAGAAACGTGGAGTAAAGGTATATCACCTCAATATTGGTCAGCCTGACCTGCCTACTCCACAGTGTGGTCTCGATGCGCTGAAACACATCGACCGCACCATCTTGGAGTATTCTCCAAGTCAGGGCTATCTCAGTTATCGTGAGAAGCTAGTAGATTATTACAAGAAATTCAATATCAACGTAACTGCCGATGATATCATCATCACATCGGGAGGTTCTGAGGCTGTGCTCTTCTCGTTCATGAGTTGCTTGAACCCAGGAGACGAGATCATCGTGCCAGAACCAGCATACGCTAACTATATGGCGTTCGCCATCTCGGCGGGTGCCAAGATCCGTACCATCGCCACTACCATCGAGGAAGGTTTCTCCCTGCCTAAGGTGGAGAAGTTTGAGGAACTCATCAATGAGCGCACCCGTGCCATCCTGATATGTAACCCGAACAACCCTACCGGCTATCTCTATACCCGCAGAGAGATGAACCAGATTCGTGACTTGGTGAAGAAGTACGACCTCTACCTCTTCTCTGATGAGGTTTACCGCGAGTATATCTATACCGGCAGCCCTTACATCAGTGCGATGCACCTGGAGGGTATCGAGCAGAATACCGTGCTCATCGACTCTGTATCCAAGCGATACAGCGAGTGTGGTATCCGCGTGGGTGCCCTGATTACCAAGAATGCCGAGATCCGCAAGGCGGTGATGAAGTTCTGTCAGGCTCGCCTCTCTCCTCCACTGATCGGTCAGATTGTTGCCGAGGCTTCACTCGATGCACCCGAGGAGTACTATCGCGATGTATATGATGAGTACGTAGAACGACGCAAGTGTCTGATCGACGGCCTCAACCGTATTCCGGGCGTTTACTCTCCTATCCCAATGGGTGCCTTCTACACCGTAGCCAAGTTGCCTATCGACGACTCCGACAAGTTCTGCCGCTGGTGTCTGGAAGAGTTTGAATATGAGGGCGAGACCGTGATGATGGCTCCAGCCTCCGGTTTCTATACCACTCCTGGTGCCGGCCGCAACCAGGTGCGTATGGCATACGTCTTGAAGAAGGACGACCTGAACCGCGCATTGATTGTTCTTGCCAAGGCACTTGAGGCTTATCCGGGAAGAGTGGAGGATGAAGGACTATAAGAAAGTGAAGAACGAAATATGAATTTTCCTCTGTTTATAGCAAAGAGATTATATAGTGATCAGGGCGACAAACGTAAGGTTTCTCGCCCTGCTATTCATATTGCCACAGCCGGTGTTGCCATCGGACTTGCCATCATGGTCATGTCGGTATGCGTGGTGCTGGGATTCAAGCACACCATCCGCGACAAAGTGATTGGCTTCGGAAGCCATATCCAGGTGGCCGACTTCATGACCCTGCAGCAGCAGAACCAGTATCCGGTGGTGATGAACGACTCGATGGTGAAGGTGCTCCAGAAGATTCCGGGCGTGAAACATGTGCAGCGCTTTGCCATGAAAGAAGGAATCCTCAAGACCGACAACGATTTCCTGGGCGTAGTGCTCAAGGGTGTGGGACCGGATTTCGATTCTACCTTCATCCATCAGAACATGGTGGAAGGAAGCATACCGAAGTTTGATGACAAAGCCAGCCATAACCAGATTCTGATTTCCAAGCTGATGGCAGACAAGTTGAAGCTGAAGAACGGCGAGCGCATCTTCGCCTACTTCATCGACAACCAGGGCGTGAGAATGCGCCGGTTCACCATCGCGGGCATCTACGAGACCAATCTCAAGAAGTATGATGAACTGATGGTCTATACCGACCTCTATACAGCCGTGAAGCTGAATGGATGGGAGGATGACCAGGCAAGCGGTGCCGAGCTGACCGTGAAGGACTTCGACAAGCTCAACGAGACGGAAGACTATGTTATAGATAAGGTGAACCGTACCGTAGATCATTACGGAGAAACCTACAGCAGCGCCACCATCAAGGAGCTGAATCCGAACATCTTCCAATGGCTCAGCCTGATGGACCTGAATGTATGGATTATCCTGGGACTGATGCTCATCGTGGCAGGCGTAACGATGATCAGCGGATTGCTCATCATCATCCTGGAGCGCACTTCGATGATTGGAGTGATGAAAGCCCTGGGTGCCCGCAACAAGACCATCCGCCACACCTTCCTCTGGTTTGCCGTATTCATCATCGGCAAGGGAATGTTACTGGGCAATGTCATCGGATTGGGACTTCTTGCCCTGCAGCATTTCACGGGAATGGTGAAGCTCGATGCCCAGACTTACTACGTAAGTACGGTACCGGTGGAGTTCAACTGGCTCTTCATCGTGGCACTTAACGTAGCCACCCTCCTCATCAGCATCTTCATGCTGGTAGCGCCAAGTTACCTCATCTCTCATATCCATCCAGCCAAATCGATGAGATACGAATAGGATTCATGGCAGATGGATCAGATTCACGACAGATGAATAAGTGTAAAATTATCCCATTATTGCCACCAGTAAATGGCAATAATGGGATAAAACTATATATTTTTACCTAGTTCCTAAAATATTTTACGCTAATCAATAAAATAATGCACATTTTATTTTGCGATGTGCAGTATTTTCTGTACCTTTGCACAAAATTTTGTAAATTGTGCAATGAATTCAATACCAAGCTTTAACTCGTATATTGAGAGAAGCATCATCAAGAATTGGCACTTGGATGCGCTCACCGATTACAAGGGCGCTACACTCCAGTACCACGATGTTGCAAGAAAGATAGAGAAACTGCACATTCTGTTTGAAAACAGCGATGTGAAGAAGGGCGACAAGATTGCCGTCTGCGGTAGAAATAGTAGCCAGTGGGCAGTAGCTTTCCTGGCTATTATCACCTATGGTGCAATCGTCGTGCCTATACAGAACGAATTCAAACCAGAGCAGATCCACAACATTGTGAACCATAGCGAGAGCAAGCTCCTGTTTGTGGGTGATGTGGTGGCTACGCAGATTACTCCCGATGAAATGCCTACACTGGAAGGCATCATCTATCTGCCGGATAATTCACTCGTCATTTCCCGTTCAGAGAAACTGACTTACGCCCGCGAGCATCTCAATGCAATGTTTGGTCATAAATTTCCTAAGTACTTCCGCCCTGAACATGTGAAATATCACGTGGATGATCCGGAAGAACTGGCGATGATCAACTATACCAGCGGAACTACAGGTTTCTCCAAGGGTGTGATGTTGCCATACAGAGCCCTGTGGGGTAATCTCGATTATCTGATGGATATGGTAAATCCCAAGATCGGCAAGAACTGCAACATCCTCTCTACCCTCCCGATGGCTCACATGTATGGACTGATGGCTGAGTTCCTCTTCAACATCGTGATGGGCAACCACATCTTCTTCCTCACCCGCCTTCCGAGCCCTACGCTCATCTCTGAGGCGCTGGCAGAAATCAAGCCAGACATCATCTTTGCCGTACCACTCGTGGTAGATAAGATCGTGAGAAAAGAAGTGTTCCCTCATATCCAGACCAACCGTGCCCGACTGCTGATGAACATGCCTGTCATCAACAAGCGCATCAAGGAGAAGGTTCGCGAGTTTGTATTGCGCAAGTTTGGCGAGCGTCCTTACGAGGTGGTTGTGGGTGGCGCTCCACTCAACAAGGAGATAGAGAACTTCTTCATCAGCGTGGGCTTCCCTATCGCCATGGGCTACGGAACCACCGAAACCGCTCCATTCATCACCTTCGCCCATCAGGACAACTATGTGGCAGGCAGCTGTGGTGTTGCCGTGAAGCACATGGAGGTGAAGGTACTGAGCGATGACCCTGAAAACGTGGCTGGCGAACTGGTTTGCCGTGGCATCAACGTGATGAAGGGCTACTACAAGAACCAGGAGGCTACCGATGCCGTGATTGATGAAGATGGATGGTTCCATACGGGCGACCTGGCTACGATGGACTCCGATGGTCACTTCTTCGTAAGAGGTAGAAGCAAGAACATGCTGCTCGGTCCTAACGGACAGAACATCTATCCAGAGGAGATTGAGGATAAGCTCAACTCCATGGCTATGGTCAACGAGAGCATCGTGCTGCAGAAGGACGACAAGCTCGTGGCACTCGTTCATCCGGAGATAGAAGAGAGCCAGGAACTGGGATTCTCAGACGAAGACCTCGCCAACATCATGGAGCAGAACCGAAAGGAACTGAATATGCAGATGCCTAGCTTTGCAAAGATATCACGCATCCAGCTGCACGACACCGAATTCGAAAAGACAGCCAAGAAGTCTATCAAGCGTTACCTCTACCAGGACGTGATATAATACGTGAAACAAAGCGTAATCCAGAGATAGAGACTTTAAGTACGAGAAAAATATGAACTTAGAAAAATCGTTAAATAATAAGAATATGGAAATTCCTAGCTTTAACGCACTTATCCAGCAGAGCATCATAGACCATTGGGATCAGGATGCCTTGACCGACTACAAGGGAGCTACCTTGCAGTATCACGATGTAGCACGCAAGATCGAGAAGCTGCACATCATGTTTGAGAACTCCGGTGTAGTAAAGGGGGACAAGATTGCTCTTTGCGGTAGAAACAGTGCCAATTGGGCAGTGGCTTTCCTCGCTACCCTAACCTATGGTGCCATCGCCGTACCTATCCTGCATGAGTTCATGCCAGACCAGATTCACAACATCGTGAACCACAGCGATGCCAAGCTGCTCTTCGTGGGCGACGTTGTTGCTACACAGGTAGATGCAACCAAGATGCCGGGGCTGGAAGGTATCATCTACATTCCAGATTACTCGCTCGTGGTTTCACGCACCGACAAGTTGACTTATGCCCGCGAGCACCTCAACGAGATGTTCGGCATCAAGTATCCTAAGTACTTCCGCAAGAACCACGTCAACTACTATATCGACCAGGATCCTGACGAGTTGGCTATGATCAACTATACCAGTGGTACTACCGGTTTCTCCAAGGGTGTGATGGTTCCATACCGTGCCCTGTGGAGCAATGCCGACTTTGCCGAGAATGTATTGGGCAAGAAGATCAAGGCTGGAGATTCTATCATCAGTATCCTGCCGATGGCACACATGTATGGTATGGCATTCGAGTTTATCTTCGAGTTCATCAAGGGCTGCCACATCTTCTATCTCACCCGCATCCCTAGCCCAGCCATCATTGCCGAGGCATTCGGACGCATCAAGCCAGCAGTTATCATCGCTGTGCCTCTGGTTATCGAGAAGATTATCCGCAAGAAGGTATTCCCTAAGATTCAGAACAACCGTATGCGCATGCTCCTCCACATGCCAGTCATCAGCAAGAAGGTGAAGGAGAAGATCTGCGACCAGGTAAGCAATGCCTTCGGTGGCAACTTCTATGAGGTGATTATCGGCGGCGCTGCGTTCAACCAGGAAGTTGAAAGATTCCTCCACGGCGTGGGCTTCAAATATACAGTGGGTTATGGTGCTACAGAATGTGCGCCTATCATCTGCTACGAAGATTACAAGAACTTCGTTCCGGGATCTTGCGGTAAGGCTGCGCTCCACATGATGGTTCGCATCGACAGTCCGGATCCGGAGAACGTACCAGGCGAAATCCTTGCCAAGGGTCCTAACGTGATGCTGGGTTACTACAAGAATGAGGAGGCAACCAAGCAGACCATCGATGAAAACGGATGGTATCATTCCGGCGACCTCGGAACGATGGATGGCGACGGCAATGTATTCATCAAGGGCCGCAGCAAGAACATGTTGCTTGGTGCCAGCGGTCAGAACATCTATCCTGAGGAAATCGAGGATAAGCTCAATTCTCTCGCCCTCGTTGCAGAGAGCGTGGTTGTTCAGAAGGGCGACAAGCTGGTGGCTCTGGTATATCCAGACTTCGACGAGGCTCAGTCTCTGAACCTGGGCAGAAGCGAACTGGAAGAGATTATGGAGCAGAACCGTCAGGAGCTCAATACGATGGTCCCTGCCTACAGCAAGGTAAGCGAGATTCGCATCCACGATGAGGAATTTGAGAAGACTCCTAAGAAGAGTATCAAGCGATTCCTCTATACAGCAGAATAATAAGAAAACTCCTGATAAAGGAATAAAAGAGATACAAATACAAAAAAATGGTGTAGCTTCCCAAAAAGAAGTTACACCATTTTTTTATGATTATCATTACAACAAAGTGTTTGATCGGATACGAGACAGCGTCTCAGGCGTCATCTGCAGATAACTGGCGATATAAGTAAGCGGCGCACGGAGCACCACCTGCGGATTCAGCTCGCACAAACGCTTATACTTATTAGGCGCAGTTTCGAATCGCATCAGGTCGGCATGTACCTGCGACTGAATCAAACTCTCTTCCAGAATCTTACGGTAAAGCATCTGGATGTTTACATTTCTCATGGCAGCCGCCTCAAGCTTCGCCTTCGGCAAAGCATACACCAAGGTAGGCTCCAAAGCCTCAACCTGGAGGTAGGAAGGGGTTTCCTTGAAAAGACTCTCAATACACATGAAGATAGAATGGTCAACACCTAAGTGTTCTGTTACCTCCTTATCATACTTGGTATAAAATTGGCGCACCAATCCCTTCTCTATGTAAGAAATGTTTCTGCACACCTCACCCTCTACCAGAATCTTTTCGCCCTTGCCATACTTGATTGGCTCCAGGATAGATTCCAGTACATCCAACTCGTCATGAGTCATCGTACTATACCTACGGGCAAGCTCTCTGGCTATGTCTCGTTTAGGGGTGATAACCTTAAAATCACTCATAATTCAAGTTCCTCCTAGTTATTAAAATTTATATCGTCGAATCTCTTAGTCAAGCTTCAGCACCGCAAGGAATGCCTTCTGTGGCACCTCTACGTTACCAATCTGCTTCATACGCTTCTTACCCTTCTTCTGCTTCTCCAGCAACTTACGCTTACGGCTCACGTCACCACCATAACACTTGGCAGTAACATCCTTGCGCACCTGCTTCACAGTTTCACGGGCTACGATTTTCGCACCGATAGCAGCCTGAATGGCAATATCAAACTGCTGACGTGGAATCAGATCCTTCAGCTTCTCGCACATTCTGCGGCCGAAGCTCACAGAGTTGTCGCGATGGGTCAAAGTACTCAGGGCATCCACCGGCTCTCCATTCAAGAGGATATCCAGCTTCACCAGGTCGGAATGACGGAAGGAATCGATATGATAGTCGAACGAAGCATATCCCTTGGAAATACTCTTCAGCTTATCGTAGAAATCGATCACAATCTCACCCAATGGCAGCATGAAATGCAGCTCCACACGGTTACCACTCACGTATTCCTGATTGATAAGCTCACCACGCTTGTCGAGACAGAGCTTCATGATAGGACCAATAAAATTGGTAGCCGTGATGATGGTAGCTCGGATATACGGCTCCTCGATATGGTCGATGAGCGTTGGATCTGGCAGTCCCGATGGGTTATGTACCTCTTTCACACCACCTTGCTTGTCATATACCATATAGGATACGTTAGGAACGGTGGTGATGACATCCATGTTGAACTCACGGTCCAAACGCTCCTGTACAATCTCCATGTGGAGCAGACCGAGGAATCCGCATCGGAAACCGAAGCCCAGGGCTACCGAACTCTCAGGCGAGAAGGTGAGCGAAGCATCGTTGAGCTGCAGCTTCTCCAATGAGGCACGCAGATTCTCGTAATCGCTAGGATCGATAGGATAAACGCCGGCAAAGACCATCGGCTTCACTTCCTGGAATCCTGCAATCGCCTTTTCACAAGGACGTGCGATGTGGGTAATGGTATCACCCACCTTTACCTCGGTAGCATTCTTGATACCCGAGATGATGTAACCTACCTCACCGGTCCCCAATTCTTTGCGGGGAATCATATCCATCTTCAGTACGCCAATCTCATCTGCATCATATTCCATTCCGGTGTTGAAGAACTTCACCTTGTCGCCCTTGCGGATTACACCGTTCTCAATCTTGAAGTAGGCGATGATACCACGGAATGAATTGAATACAGAGTCGAAGATCAAAGCCTGGAGTGGTGCCTCGTCATCTCCCTTAGGAGCCGGAACACGGTTTACCACCGCTTCCAGAACATCCTCGACACCCTCGCCGGTCTTACCGGATGCACGGAGGATATCCTCGTGCTTGCAACCGATGAGATCCACAATCTCATCTTCCACTTCCTCCGGCATAGCCGAAGGCATATCTATCTTGTTGATGACCGGAATAATCTCCAGGTCATGCTCAATAGCCATATAGAGGTTAGAGATAGTCTGGGCCTGAACACCCTGGGTGGCATCCACAACCAAGAGCGCTCCCTCGCACGCTGCGATGGAACGAGAAACCTCGTATGAGAAATCGACGTGTCCCGGAGTATCAATGAGGTTGAGGATGTAAGTGTCTCCATCCTTTGCCTTGTATTCCATCTGGATGGCATGGCTCTTGATGGTGATACCACGCTCTCTCTCCAGGTCCATATCATCAAGCATCTGACCCTCAGTAATCTTGATGGTCTGAGTTTTCTCTAACAATCGGTCTGCCAAAGTACTTTTACCATGGTCAATATGTGCAATAATGCAGAAATTTCTTATCTTATTTATATTCTCCATACAATTTTTCTCTCTTTGGAGTGCAAAGATAGTATTTTTTTTCGTATCTTTGCAAAAAAAATATATAATAATGATGAAAAAAGCAATTTATACCCTATTTTTAGCTAGTTTGGTCGTATCTTGCACTGAAAATCTGGAAGATAAGGCGGTTCGTGAGGCTAAGGAATACACAGAGAAATACTGCCCTACCCCATACGTAAATGACAGCAGAACAGACAGTGCCGTGTTTGACAAGAACACCCGCGTGTTCTCTTATTACATGACTCTTCGCAACAAAGCGGACAACAAGAAGGCGATTGACGCCAACAAGGATAAGCTCCACAAACTTCAGAAAGAGGCATTGGACAACAACCCAGGTCTAAAGGTTTACAAGGATGCCCACTTCACCTTCCGCTTCGTTTATTATTCAGCAAAGAATCCGAAGGAGATTTTGCTGGATGATGTCTTCAAGTATTAGAAAAGAGGGTGTGTCATGGATTGATGACACACCCTCTTTATTGTATTAATATCCCATTTCCTGCAAGGCTGTAGCCAGCTGGTCTGGACAGCTTGTAGGCTTATTGCCACAAGTGATACCCTTCAGTCGGGCAATGACTTCCTTTGCCTTCATACCCTGAATCAAGGCACAAACGCCCTTGGTATTGCCATCGCAACCGCCGATGAACTGGGCATCCTGCACTTTTCCATCCTCATCAACACTGATACAGATGTACTTAGAGCAGGTACCATGAGTCTGATAAGTAACCTTGGTCAACTTATCCTGTTTCTCTTGCTGCAACATAATTATTCTGCGTCTGCAGGAATCTCAGGCTTCATGTTGGTATAGACAGTCTGAACATCGTCAAACTCCTCCAACTTCTCAACCATCTTGTCGATAGTCTCGCGCTCCTCAGCAGTAACATCCTTCAAATCGTTAGGAATGTAGGTGAACTCAGCACCAGTTACCTCGAAGCCCTCAGCCTCCAGGTGCTTCTGAATCTCGCCGAAGCTTGTAGGAGCACCGTAGATAGTGATTTCGTTGTTCTCCTCATCCTCATCGAACTCGTCCTCTACGCCGTAGTCAATCAGGTCGAGAATCATCTCGTCCATATCCAGACCATCCTTCTTCTTGAATGTAAACACAGCCTTGTGGTCAAAGAGGAAAGACAAAGAACCTGTTGTACCCAAGTTACCGCTGAACTTGTTGAAGATAGAACGAACGTCAGCCACTGTACGGGTTGTGTTATCTGTCAATGTATCAACGAAGACAGCCACTCCGTGAGGGCCATATCCCTCGTATGTTACCTCCTTGTAATCGCTGGTATCCTTGCCACAAGCGTTCTTGATGGCACGAGCGATGTTATCCTTAGGCATGTTCTCACGCTTACAGTTAGCGATGATAGCACGCAATGATGGGTTGTTCTCTGGTTCTGGACCGCCTGCCTTCACAGCAATAGCAATCTGCTTACCCAACTTAGTAAATGTCTTGGCCATGTGGCCCCATCTTTTCAGCTTTGTAGCTTTACGATATTCAAATGCTCTTCCCATTGGAATAAAATTTTAAATGTTTATCGTTTTTGTTTATAATATTATCTCAATTCTGCGTCAATCGCATTCTGCATTATCTCAATTCTGCATTGAGCTTACCTGTGAGGTTGGCAATGAGCTTCTTCATGATGGCATCAATCTGCTTGTCGTTCAATGTCTTCTCCTCATCCTGCAGGATGAAGTTTACGGCATAGCTCTTCTTGCCCTCTGGCAGGTTCTTACCCTCATATACGTCGAAGAGTACCACGCTCTTTAGGAGCTTCTTCTCAGTCTGATGGGCAATCTGCTCAATCTGTGCAAACTCTACGTTCTTGTCAACGAGCAGCGCAAGGTCGCGGCTCACAGATGGATACTTGCTGATATCTGTGTAAGTAAGGTTCACCTTCTTCACGGTCTTCACCAGGTTATCCCAGTGAACATCAGCATAGAATACATCCTGCTCTATGTCGAATGCCTTCTTCAGCTTATGGCTCAGGATACCCATCTCTACCAATACCTTGCCGGCACGGGTCTCGTAGTTCACGCCCTTGGCAAAGATGTTGTTGTCGCTGTGCTTGATTACGAGGTTATTCTGTGGCATACCCACACGGCGGAGGATATTCTCTACCACAGCCTTCAGCTCGTAGATGTTGCTCTGCTCATCTGCATGAGCCCAACTGCCCTCTACTCGCTTACCGGTGATGAAGAGTGACATGTGAGCCTCCTGAGAGTAAGCCTTGATAGGACTCTCCTCGCTCCACTTCTCCTTATTATATATATAGGTGTTACCCACCTCGAAGAACTTCAGGTTCTGGCTCTTGTGGTTGATGTTGCGCGCTACGCTCTCCAAACCGCCGAAGAGCATGGTCTGACGCATCACGCCGAGATCAGCACTCAATGGGTTCATCACCTTCACTACGTTCTCCAAAGGATACTTGTTCAGCTCCAGGTCTGTATAGTAGCTGGTCTTGCTCAGAGAGTTGTTGAGAATCTCCATGAAGCCCTCGCCTACCAACTGCTCAGCCACGAGGTTCTGGCTGTGATAAGCCTTGTCCTCATCACCCTGAACAGTCAAAGAACTCTTCAGCTGAGTTGGAATCTCCACATTATTATATCCATAGATACGGAGGATATCCTCTACCACGTCGCAAGGACGCTGAACATCCACACGATAAGCAGGAACCAGGAGGTCGATGCCCTCAGCATCCTCCTTCACGATCTTCATCTCCAGAGATGTAGCGATATTCTTGATGGTCTCAGCACCAATCTCCTTACCGATGAGACGGTGAGCATACTCATAGTTCAGGCGAACCGGGAAATCCTGCATTGGCTCTGGATATACATCCTTGATCTGCATGGAAATCTTGCCGCCTGCCAACTGCTTGCAGAGGATAGCTGCCTGCTTCAATGCATAAATCTGTCCATTTGGATCTACGCCACGCTCAAAACGGTAGCTGGCATCTGTGCTCAAGCCATGACGGCGAGCGCTCTTGCGAATCCATGTTGGGTGGAAGTAAGCACTCTCCAGAACCACACTCTTGGTGGTCTCGTAAGTACCGGAACCCTTACCGCCGAAGATACCGGCGATACACATTGGCTCCTCAGCATTACAGATACTCAGGTCGTGCTCACCCAGGGTGTGCTCCTCGCCATCCAGGGTCACGAACTTGGTGCCCTCTGGCTGGGTGCGTACTACAATCTTATGACCGGTAACCATGTCGGCATCAAAGCAGTGCAATGGCTGGCCGTATGCCATCATGATGTAGTTGGTGATATCCACGATATTGTTGATTGGTCTGAGGCCGATGATGTTCAGCTTGTCCTGCAACCACTTTGGGCTTTCCTTCACCTCGCAGTCGGTGATGCTTACGCAGGCATAGCGCTTGCAAGCCTCAGTGTTCTCAATCTCTACATCGATAGGAAGATTCTCGTTATCTACCACGAATTCATCGCAAGATGGACGATGCAGGCTGGTCTCATAACCATTCTGCTTCAACCAGGCATAGAGGTCGCGGGCCACACCCCAATGGCCGAGTGCATCGGCACGGTTGGCTGTGATATCAATCTCGATGAGCCAGTCGCTCTCCAGGTGATAGTACTCGGCAGCAGGCTGACCCACTGGAGCATCCTCTGGAAGCACGATGATACCGTCGTGAGATGTACCCACGCCAATCTCATCCTCAGCACAGATCATACCCAAGCTCTCTACACCGCGCAGCTTGCTCTTCTTGATGGTAAAACTCTGGTCGCCGTCGTAGAGCACGCAGCCCAGGTCGGCAACGATTACTTTCTGACCGGCAGCCACGTTAGGCGCACCGCAGACAATCTGCTGTGGCTCACCCTTGCCCAAGTCAACGGTTGTTACGTGGAGGTGATCGCTGTTAGGATGCGCCTCGCATGTCAACACTTTACCTACGTAAAGACCTTTCAGTCCACCCTTGATAGACTGTACTTCCTCCAAAGCGTCCACTTCGAGTCCGCAAGAAGTCAGCGCATCGGCAGTCTCCTGTGGTGTCAGGTCGAAATCGACGTATTCTTTAAGCCATTTGTATGAAACGTTCATTATAATGTTTTTTTATTATTTTCTCTTTATCAAGCGTTTGGGAACCTCCTCGTCATCACGCATTTGTGGCACAAGAGCCCTAAAACTTTGCAAAAATACAAAAAATAATGGAGATAAGCAAAAAACATCCGCCATTTTTGCACTATTTAAAAGAAATGAGTGCAAAAATGACGGATAGTCTTTTGATGACGGCATCAGGAGCACTTCCCGAGGAATTATTCAAATACTTCGTCGATGGCATTCACCTGCTCAAAGGAGTCTTGCTCGCCACCGCTGCCCACATGGTAGCATGGGTTGTAATCGGCAGGGATATCAAACTTCACCTCCGGACTGTAGCCCAGCGAGACATCGGCATACACCTTCTTCATGAAGATAGCCCAGATTGGCAGCGCCATGGTGGCACCCTGACCCATACTCATGGAATCGAAGTGGATATCGCGATCCTCACCGCCTACCCAGCAGCCACTTACCAGCTGCGGAGTAAAGCCGATAAACCATCCATCACTGTTGTTGTTGGTGGTACCCGTCTTGGCACCAATCTGTCCCTCCAGCTTATAACGGTAGCGCAGTCTTCCTGCCGTACCATTATCCACTACGCCCATCATCATGGTGAGCATCTTCATGGCATTGTCGGCACTGATCACCTCGTTCATTCGTGGCTGGAAGGTGGCGATGGTGTTACCCTCGTTATCCTCGATGCGGCTCACGAACATCGGAGCCGTACGGATACCATGGTTGGCAAAGGCTGTATAGGCGCTCACCATCTCACTCACGCTCACCTCACACGGTCCGAGACACAAGCTCAGAGATGCGTGAATATCAGGGTTGTTGATACCATAGTCATGCAGCAGCTGGACAAACTGCGATGGATTCAGCTTACTCATCAGATAGGCACTGATCCAGTTGTTACTCTGTGCCAATCCCCAGCTCAACGGAACCATCTGTCCGTATCTCGAATGGTTGGCATTGCGCGGCGTCCATGGTCTGCCAGCCACCATATAGGTCTGCTGGCGGTTTGGTGCCTTATCGCAAGGCGAGAAACCGTTTTCCATCGCCAGACTATAGAGGAATGGCTTGATGGTAGAACCCACCTGTCTTCTTCCCAGGCTTACCATATCATACATGAAGTGGGTATAGTCCAATCCACCCACGTATGCCTTCACGGCACCCGTCTTAGGATCCATGCTCATGAATCCGCTGCGCAGGAAGGTCTTATAATAGCGGATGGAATCGAGCGGACTCATCAGCGTATCGATGTCGCCATGATAGGTAAACACGGTCATCGGAATCTTCTTGCGGAAGGTATCGTGAATCTCTTCTGCCGAGCATCCCGCCTCCTTCATCTGTCGGTAGCGCTCGCACTGGGTAACGCTGCGGTTCAGGATAGCCTTGATCTGCTTAGGGGTCAGCTTGTCGCTGTATGGCGAACTTGGCTTGCTTGAAATTTCCTTGCTGAAGGCTGGCTGCAGATAGCGTGCCACGTGCTGATACACAGCTTCTTCTGCATATCGCTGCATACGGCTGTCCACGGTGGTAAACACCTTCAATCCATCGCTATATACATTATATGGAGAACCATCCTTCTTGAAGTTCTTGTTGCACCATCCATACAGAGGATCAGTATTCCAGAGGATGGAATCGGTAACAAACTGAGCATAGTTCCACGATGCATAATCCTTTCTTTCCGGACGGGTAGCCATCAGATACTTGCGCAGATATTCGCGCAGATAGGTAGCCGAACCATCCTTATGGTCAGTACGGTGGAAGTTGAGCGTGAGCGGTTCTGCCGAATACTGGCTGTATTCAGCATGATCCAGATAGCCCGCCTTCACCATCTGCGAGAGCACCACGTTTCTTCTGTCGCGGGCACGCTCCGGATAGCGCACAGGGTTGAAGAGCGAAGGGTTCTTGCAGAGACCGATGAGCGTAGCCGCCTCGGTGAGGGTAAGATCCTTCGGTTCCTTATTAAAATAGGTATTCGCTGCCGTCTTGATACCCACGGCATTGTGCAGGAAGTCGAAGTAGTTGAGATAGAGTGCCAGGATTTCCTGCTTGGTATAGTATCGCTCCAGCTTGATGGCGATGACCCACTCTATCGGTTTCTGCAGCAGTCGCTCCAGGGTGCTCGATGCCTTTTCGGAATAGAGCTGCTTGGCAAGCTGCTGGGTGATGGTAGATCCACCTCCGGCATTGGTCTGTCCCAGGAGTCCACGCTTCACGATGGCACGACCGAGCGCACGGAAGTCGATGCCCGAATGCTCATAGAATCGTTCATCCTCCGTGGCAACCAGTGCCTTTATTAAATAAGGTGACATCTTCTTGTAAGGTATCACGATACGGTTCTCCTTATTCAGGTTCCATGTACCCAGCACCTTTCCATCAGACGAATACACCTGAGTGGCGAATCTGCTGATAGGATTCTGCAGATCCTCGATGTCCGGCATGTAACCGATCCATCCGTTCCAGACGGCAAAGAAGGCCAGCATAGCCGACACGACAAAAGTGGCAAAAATGCCCCATAATGTATAGATAAAATGTTTTCTCATCTCTATTTCTTCATTTATTTGTGCAAAATTACATAAAAGTTTTGAAATATCGCACATAAATCAAAAATTATATGTAACTTTGGGGGCGATTTCAGAACATTCAATCAAAATTCGTATGGAAAAACATAATTTTGTGACGATTGCTGACCTCTCGAAGGAGAAAATCATGTACCTCCTCGAAATGGCGCAAGAGTTTGAAAAACATCCCAACAGGGAGTTGTTGAAGGGAAAGGTCGTAGCGACCCTTTTCTTCGAACCATCTACTCGTACCCAACTCAGTTTCCAGACAGCTGCCAATCGCCTTGGCGCACGTGTCATCGGCTTCTCTGATGCCAAGACATCCAGCACGACCAAGGGCGAAACGCTGAAGGACACCATTCTGATGGTGAGCAACTACGCCGACGTCATCACCATGCGCCACTTCATCGAGGGTGCAGCCCAGTATGCCAGTGAGGTAGCTCCAGTGCCTATCGTCAATGCCGGAGATGGTGCCCACATGCATCCATCCCAGTGCTTGCTCGACCTCTACTCTATCTTCAAGACCCAGGGAACACTGGAGAACTTGAACATCTATCTTGTGGGTGACCTCAAGTATGGCCGCACCGTTCACTCACTTATCACCGCTATGCGCCACTTCAATCCTACCTTCCACTTCATCGCACCTAAGGAGCTTGCCATGCCAGAGGAGTACAAACTCTACTGCAAGGAGCACAACATCAAGTACGTGGAGCACGAGGATTTCAACGAGGATGTGATTGCCGGCGCCGATATTCTCTACATGACCCGTGTACAGAAGGAGCGTTTCAGCGACCTGATGGAGTACGAGCGTGTGAAGAACGTGTATATCCTGAAGCGCGACATGCTCTGCAAGGCTAAGGAGAACATGAAGATCATGCACCCACTGCCACGTGTCAACGAGATTGCATACGATGTAGATGATGATCCACATGCATACTACATCCAGCAGGCTCAGAACGGTCTCTATGCCCGTGAGGCTATCTTCTGCCACTGCCTCGGTATCACTCTGGAGGATGTGAAGAATGACAAGACCATTATTGAGTAGTGTTTAGTGATTATTTATTAGTGATTAATTATGGGAAACAATAAAAGTCAATTAGTAGTTGCGGCTATCGAGAACGGTACCGTAATCGACCATATACCAGCCGAAAAAACCTATCAGGTAGTCAACCTGCTCCAGTTGGAGAAGATGGACACTCCTGTTACCATCGGCTACAACTTGCCTTCCAAGAAGATCGGCAAGAAGGGCATCATCAAGGTTGCCAACAAGTACTTTACCGATGAGGAAATCAACCGCCTCTCTGTGGTGGCTCCTAACATCGGACTGAGTATCATCAAGGACTACGAAATCGTGGAGAAGAAGACCGTAGAGACTCCAGATACGCTCAGGGGCATCGTAAAGTGCAACAACCCTAAGTGCATCACCAACAACGAGCCTATGCAGACCCTCTTCCACACCGTAGATAAGGTACTCGGTATCGTACGCTGCCATTACTGCGACAAGGAGCAGCAACTGGGCAAAGTGGAGCTTTGTAAGTAGCATCAATCACATAAAATAAATAAGAATGGTTAAAGATCAAGAGATTTTCGACTTAATCGAAAGAGAACATCAGCGTCAGCTGAAAGGTATGGAGCTGATTGCTTCTGAGAATTTCGTGAGTGACGAGGTGATGAACGCTATGGGTTCTTACCTTACCAACAAGTATGCAGAGGGTCTGCCTGGCAAGCGCTACTATGGTGGATGCCAGGTGGTGGATATCGTAGAGAACCTTGCCATCGAACGCGTGAAGAAAGTCTTTGGTGCTGAGTATGCCAACGTGCAGCCTCACTCTGGTGCTCAGGCTAACGCTGCCGTATTGCTCGCCGTACTGAAACCAGGTGATACTTTTATGGGATTGAACCTCGATCACGGCGGTCATCTTTCTCATGGCAGCCACGTCAATACTTCTGGTATTCTCTACAATCCTATCGGCTACAACCTGAACAAGGAGACGGGTCGTGTGGATTACGACGAGATGGAGAAGCTGGCTCTGGAGCACAAGCCTAAATTGATTATCGGTGGTGGTAGCGCCTACAGCCGTGAGTGGGATTATGCCCGCATGCGCAAGATTGCCGATGAGGTGGGTGCCCTCCTGATGATTGATATGGCTCACCCTGCAGGTCTGATTGCAGCCGGTCTGCTCGACAACCCATTGAAGTATGCCCACATCGTTACTTCTACTACTCACAAGACTCTCCGTGGTCCTCGTGGCGGTATCATTCTGATGGGTAAGGATTTTGACAACCCATGGGGATTGACTACCAAGAAGGGTGAGGTAAAGAAGATGAGCATGCTCTTGAATTCTGCCGTATTCCCTGGTCAGCAGGGTGGTCCGCTGGAGCACGTCATCGCTGCCAAGGCTGTTGCCTTCAATGAGAACCTGCAGCCATCCTGGAAGGATTATGCCATGCAAGTGAAGAAGAACGCAGCTGTTCTCGCTGACGATCTGATGGGTCGTGGCTTCAGCATCGTAAGCGGTGGTACAGACAACCACTCTATGCTCGTTGACCTCCGAAGCAAATATCCAGACCTCACTGGTAAAGTTGCAGAGAATGCGCTTGTTGCAGCAGACATTACTGTAAACAAGAACATGGTTCCATTCGATTCACGTTCTGCCTTCCAGACTTCAGGTATCCGTCTGGGCACAGCTGCCATGACAACCCGTGGCGCCAAGGAGGATATGATGCATCTCATCGCAGAACTCATCGAGGAAGTATTGAATTCACCTGAGGATGAGAAGGTCATCGCCCGCGTTCGCGAGAAGGTAAACGAGACCATGAAGGATTATCCTCTCTTCGCTTACTAAGCAAAGGAAAATTTAATTCGATATATATTTACAAAAAAGACTGCGGGTATTATGTTCGCAGTCTTTTTTAATTCCGTATCATATTTTATTTTTTAGTTTCAAATCATATTTTAAACTTCATCATCAAAAACAAGAAAACATTGTTATGAGAAAATTAAAAAGCCTCCTGCTGATGGCATTGGCATTGCTTCCAGCAAGCAAGACTCTTGCACAGACCAATGCACAGATTCTTTATGATTTCGGTAACGACCGTAAGTATGTAACCCTGACCTTGGAGATGTTCAAGCAGGACAAATGGGGAAGCACCTACTTCTTCGTTGACCACGACTTCAACTACGACAAGATGGACCCTAACAGTCCAAACGTAGCACAGGGCGGCACCTATACCGAGATTTCACGTGCCTTGAACTTCTGGCAGAACAGCAGCATGAAAAACTGGAGCCTGCACGTGGAGTACAATGGCGGTATCACCAAGAACTACCCTATCAACAATGCCTGGCTCTTCGGTGTGGAGTATCTGATTCACGATGCTACCTACAAGAACACCCTGAATCTGGACGTTCTCTACAAGACCATCCGCAAGACCGAACAGAATGTCCCAATGCAGTTGACTGCCGTATGGACCTGCAACGACCTCTTCGGAGTAAAGGGACTGAAGTTTGACGGCTTCGCTGATTTCTGGTGGGAAACCCACGGAACTGTAGATGGCGACGGCAAGGCTAAGACCCGCCATACAGTATTCATCACCGAGCCACAGCTCTGGTACAAGGTAGGTCAGCACTTCGGCTGCGAGAACCTGAGCCTGGGTGGTGAGGTAGAGATTACCAATAACTTCGGCAGCACCGATGGAGCAAAGGTTCGCCCTTGCCTGGGTGTGAAGTGGGACTTCTAAGGACTGCTTCTTGACAATTCTGCAGATTTTTGTGCAAGCTAGAGATGCTTAGTATTAATTATATATATTAAAAAGAAAATATATAAAAGAAAAATATAACAAGTATGTTAAGCATCTCCAGCATGCATTTTTTGTTTTTGAAAGTCAGATTATCTCCCGACTTTCAGACCTCCGTCAGAGATGCTTCCAACGCCATCCTTATGACGGGTGTATTTGCCTGCAACACCGCTCAGATGCACGCCGCCAACACCATCCAGATCAACATTCAGAACCTGGCAGTCAACCTTGGCGCTTACCTTACCCACGCCATCATTGTTGATCTTCAGATTTCCGCCCTTGAAGAAATCGAGCGTAACGGAGCCTACACCCTCGTTATCCACCTTCAGGTCGCTCATCGCCACATTGCCAACCTTTACGGAGCCTACACCTTCGTTGTCAATCTTCATCACGTCGCCCTTGGCATCATCGATGCTGACAGAGCCTACACCCTCGTTGGTTACATCCAGTCTGTTGGCAAGAATCTGCTTGATGCTGACAGAGCCTACGCCCTCGTTATCGATTTCCAGGCGGTCGCTGTTGACAGACTTGGCATAGAACGAGCCTACCCCTTCCTGGGTAATCTTCACCAGGTCAGGACTGGTGATATAAATCTTCAATCTGTTTTTTTCAGAATTACAGCTGGCAGGTACCTTGAGTCTTCCCGTGAGACCGATCTTCACTTCGCCGTCTCGATACACCACCTTGATTTTCTCCTTAAGTTTCTGAACGAACTCAGCATCCTTGATGGCAGAGTAATCCAGTCGAACGCTGCATTCATCGCCGTCGTTCTGTGTATAATAGACACTGGCAACCATATCCACGTCGATAGCCTTGAAAGGCTTCTCTCTCAAATCATCCTGCGTAAACTCCAGGCTTCCTCTCATTTCAGAAGAGGTAGTAGAACCCATACTGCAGGAACAGATGCCCATAGAGGCAAGAAACAAAGTTGCCGAAGCAACCCAAATACTCATTGTTTTCATACTCTTTCGATTTTAAATTTTCTATATTCTGATGCTTAGACGCAAAAGAAACCCGAAAGGTTGCAAAAAAGCCCAAAAAGATTGCAAAAAGAGCCACAATTACCTTGCAATAGAGCCTAAAATGCCTTACAATAGAGCCTTACTTACCATCCAATTAAGCCCCAATTAAGCGTTACGTTAGGCTTAATTGAACGTTACGTTAGGCTCTTTTGAACAGCAAGTAAGGCTTAATTCATCGTCAAGTAAGGCATAAGCCAACGTCGCATACTTTTGAAACATATATGATACCATAAGGAACAAACCTGTATTTTAGGCTTTTTCACAACTCCATTATCGCTAACAAAAGGTAACTCCATAGCACTCAATACAAAAGTCTATAATGCCTTCTGCAATATAGATTCGGCATGAGCCACACGTTCTCTGCCAGGAGGTTCTATGCCATCTAGCGGATAAGGGATTCCCAGCTTCTCATATTTGTAGATGCCCATCGTATGATAAGGCAATACATCTATGCGCTGGATATTGCTGAGCGTAGAGAGGAAGTCTCTCAACTCTTCCAGGTATTCATCCTTGTCGGTAATACCTGGAATAAGGACGTGGCGAATCCATACAGGCTTGTGGATCTCGCTGAGATAGCGGGCACAATCGAGTATGTTCTTATTGCTATGAAGCGTCAACTTACGATGCTCTTCATCGTTGATATGCTTGATATCCAGAAGAACCGTATCGGTAACGGCCATCAGACGCTCAAATTTCTCAAAAATCTTTCCATCTCTTCTGAAAGGCTGGGCTGATGTATCGAGACAGGTATTGATGCCACGCTGATGTGCTTTCTCGAAAAGTTCGATGAGAAAGTCTATCTGCATCAGGGCTTCTCCACCGCTCACGGTGATGCCACCCTTGTCTCCCCAATAACTCTTGAATCGCTCTGCCTTATCCAGAAGGTCATCAGCACTCCACTCTTCTCCTACTCCCGTCTTCCAAGAATCCGGGTTGTGGCAGAACTGGCAGCGCATGGGACAACCTTGCAAGAAAATCAAAAATCGGATGCCTGGTCCATCTACTGAACCAAAGCTCTCTATGCTGTGTACAAAACCTTTATGCATAACAATTAAGCTAAAAATGCCCGCTAAATATCCTCGGAAAGAAAATCTAGCGGGCAATATTTATTCTTCTAATTGATTAGAGTCTCTCGTGAGCCTGACGAGCGATTACATCGAGCTGCTGCTCGCGTGTCAAGTCGATGAACTTAACAGCGTAACCACTTACACGGATGGTGAAGTTCTGATACTCTTCCTTCTCTGGGTGCTCCATCGCATCCTTGAGCTTGTCGATACCGAATACGTTCACGTTCAGGTGGTGAGAACCCTGGTTGAAGTAACCATCCAATACACCTACCAATGTCTGGGCACGCTCCTCATCGTTGTGGCCGAGAGCACCAGGACTGATGGTCTGAGTATTAGAGATACCATCGAGAGCATACTCGTATGGCAACTTAGCTACTGAGTTCAATGAAGCCAAAAGACCGTTCTTCTCTGCACCGTAAGATGGGTTGGCACCTGGAGCCAAAGGAGCACCGGCTGGACGACCATCAGGCATGTTGCTGGTGAACTTACCATATACTACATTTGATGTGATAGTCAAGATAGATGTAGTTGGCTCAGAATTGCGGTATGTATGATGCTTCTTGATCATGTTCATGAAGGTCTTGAGCAACCATACTGCAATCTCATCAGCACGCTCATCATCGTTACCATAACGTGGGAAGTCACCCTCGGTCTTGAAGCTGAGAGGGAAACCGGTCTCATCACGGACGATGTTTACCTTGGCATACTTAATAGCTGAGATAGAATCAACTACGTGGCTGAAACCTGCGATACCTGTAGCGAAAGTACGACGAACATCTGTGTCGATGAGCGCCAACTCTGCTGCCTCGTAGAAGTACTTATCGTGCATATAGTGGATGAGGTTCAATGTCTTCACATAAACGCCAGCCAACCAGTCCATCATATCCATGAAACGTGGCATGAACTCATCGTATGTCAATACATCACCCTCTACGGCGCGATACTTAGGACCGCACTGCTCGCGTGTCTTTGAGTCAACACCGCCAGAAACAGCGTAGGTCAAGCACTTAGCCAAGTTGGCACGGGCACCGAAGAACTGCATCTCCTTACCTGTCTGTGTAGCAGATACACAGCAGCAGATGCTATAGTCATCACCCCAAACTGGGCGCATTACATCGTCGTTCTCATACTGGATAGAGCTTGTCTTGACAGAGATGAGAGAAGCGTAGTGCTTGAATGCCTTTGGCAAGCGAGAGCTATAGAGTACTGTCAAGTTTGGCTCTGGTGAAGGACCCATGTTCTCCAATGTGTGGAGGAAACGGAAGTCGTTCTTGGTAACCATTGAGCGGCCATCCTGACCCATACCACCAACCTCGAGAGTAGCCCAAACTGGGTCACCAGTGAAGAGCTCATTGTAAGAAGGGATACGAGCGAACTTCACCATACGGAACTTCATAACCAAGTGGTCGATGAGCTCCTGAGCCTCATCCTCGGTAAGAGTACCCTCGTTCAAGTCGCGCTGGATATAAATATCGAGGAAGGTAGAGATACGGCCTACAGACATCGCAGCACCATTCTGAGTCTTCACAGCTCCGAGGTAACCGAAGTACAACCACTGTACAGCCTCGCGAGCGTTCTTAGCAGGCTGGCTGATATCGTAGCCATACAACTGAGCCATCTCCTTCAATCCCTTGAGCGCCTTGATCTGCATAGAAACCTCTTCACGAAGACGGATAACGTCGTCGATCATCTCACGGTCACCCATGTTAGCGAGGTCGTTCTGCTTCTCCTTGATGAGGAAATCGATACCATAGAGAGCCACACGACGGTAGTCACCTACGATACGGCCACGACCGTATGTATCAGGCAGACCAGTGAGGATGTGGTTATGGCGCACGAGTTTCATCTCTGGAGTATAAGCATCAAACACGCCGTCGTTGTGAGTTTTGCAATACTTATGGAAAATCTCATGAAGCTTCTCTGATGGCTGGTAGCCGTATGTAGTACAAGCCTGCTCTGCCATCTTGATACCACCATATGGCATGAAGGCACGCTTCAAAGGCTTGTCGGTCTGCAAACCAACAACCTTCTCCAACTCCTTAGTACCCTCGCCGATATAAGCGGCACCATAAGCTGTCAATCCTGAAACCACCTCGGTCTCCATATCGAGCACACCACCCTTGGCACGCTCCTCTTTCTGGAGTTCCTTCAACATTCCCCAAAGGGTGTTGGTAGCCTGAGTAGGTTCTGCCAGGAACGACTCATCGCCGTCGTAGCTAGTGTAGTTGTTCTGAACGAAGTCACGAAGATTCACTTCACTCTGCCACTGGTTTCCCTTAAAACCTCTCCATTCTGTTTTCATCATTTTCGTTTATCCTTTATTTTATAAGTTAATAAATATATATAATTGTACACACTGTCATTCTTCTAAACCAGTCAATTTCCACCTTATTATATATAGGCAAATCCCACCTTATTATATATAGGGGGATAAAAAAAGCCCGAACACGTTTGTGCCCGGGTTTTTATACACCTTGTCCGCAAGGTGTCTGTACGTTGATGTTACCGATGAGTCCATTCCCACCAGCATTATCTTTCTTGGCCTGATAGCCTATATTTATCGTCGTTGACTTGATCATTCCTGTTACAATTTGATTTCGAGTGCAAAGATACGATAATTAAATGAGAAAAGAGAAGGAAACCCAAAGATTTTCTTCTCTTTCTCTTAAAATCCCTATTATTGAGTATTCAACCAGCGCAAATCAAGATATTTGTGCCATACCAATATTACATTTTCTGCAATTTCTTGAGATATTCAGAAGGAATCTCCCCATATTCAGCCTTGAAACACCGGCGGAAATAAGCCACGCTATTCATACCTACCATAAAGGAGATCTCACTGATGCTATACTTACCCTCCAGAAGCAAATGCTCGGCATACTGCATCTTATACTTGCGGATATATTCGTTGGTAGATATACCCGTGAGCGCCTTCATCTTGCGATAGAGCGTACTGGTACTTACCGCCAAGTTACTGGCAATCAAGTTAACATCCACATCACCACTGATATTCTCTTCTATCAGCTTATTCAACTTGTCAAAGAATTCCTGATCTACCTTATTGAGCGATTCCCTCAACTGCTCTTTCTTCTGTGCCAAATTGGTTTCCTTCGATTCCTGTATCAGCATCTTGTCACGCCGACGCTGCTGCAAGAGGTTAAGGATTCGGCTACGCAAGAGCGAATGCGTGAAAGGTTTGGTGATATACGAATCGGCACCCGAGTCATAGCCCTTCTCCTTGGCTTCGAAAGAATCCTTCGCCGTAAGAAGAATGATAGGAATATGACTCGTGCGTATATCTTTCTTCAAGGCCCTGCACATAGCATTGCCATCCATATTTGGCATCATGACATCTGAAATGATTACATCAGGCACCTTATCCAATGCCAAAGCCAATCCTTCCCGACCATCACCAGCCTTCAACACATCAAACTCGTCAATAAACGATTCTGCCACATAGTCGAGTATCTCCCTATTGTCCTCTACCACGAGGAGCAACGGCTTGCCATTCTCTACACTGAGCACAGCTTCCTCCAAATTGAGGACACCAGATGCAGCATCATTACCCTGCAATTTAGCAGAAGCATTCTCATCACCTCGCAAGGCATCGGGATAAATTTCATTCTCATCCAGAGTGACGATGAAACTGGTACCCTGCTCCAGATTGCTTTCTACCTTCACCTCACCATGATGCAAGGTCACCAACTTCTTGACCAGCGAGAGACCAATACCTGTGCCGGAAGCCTGATGGGTTCCATTCTCCTGATAATAGCGATCGAAAATATGCGGCAATGCCTTTGCAGAGATGCCATGGCCCGTATCACTCACCGTGATATCTACCAGATGACGTTCCCCGCTGCGACGACGCTCCACACTGATATCAATATTACCCTGATCGGTATATTTGATGGCATTCGATACCAGATTATCCAAGATAATGGCGATGACCTCCTTGTCGATATACATCATGATCGGATTCTCTGGAGCCACAAACTTGATGGCTACGTCAGGCTTCTGTGCCAATTCCTCGTACTTCAAAGAAACCTCATGCACGGCATCCACCACGTTTGCCTTCACCACACGAAGCTGACGGTTGTCGGTCTCAGTCTTTCTGAATTCCAATATCTGCGTAATCAGTTCGTTCAATCTCACCGCACTCTGATGTATCACCGCCAGCTTATGCTTCACGGCCTTCGTAATATCCGACGAATGCGAGATGTCATCGAGCGGACCGAGAATCAGCGTAAGTGGCGTGCGAAGTTCGTGAGTGATATTGGTAAAGAAGCGCAGGCGTTCCTCGTTGAGTTTCTGTTCCTTCTCATGGTGCACCTTTTCTGCTTTCAACTCGAATTTCAAGCGGAGATGACGCTGATATATTCTCAAAGCCAGATACACTATCGCCAAAACGAATAAGGTATAGCACAACTTAGCCCACCATGAAAGCCAGAACGGAGGCCGAACGATGATGGTAAACTCGGCTATTTCAGAAGACCATGGCTGGTTATGAAAGCGAGCTCGTACCTGCAACTGATAGGTTCCTGGTGGAATATCGCGTAAAGTAATCGTTCCATACTGAGCAGTAATCCAATCATTCTGCAAACCAGAGAGCATATAGCTATACTCCACATGGTTCTCCATGGCAAAGTTCCGCACGGTAAAATTTACCGCAAAGGAATTTTCATCATACGCCAACGAGATATGGTTGCGTATGGCAAGATTGATGACACTATCAGTTTGCTCTATTCCACGAATCAGCCGCAACGAAGTAATTATCGGTTCAGGAGCCCGACTGACAGACAAGACTTGTCTTGGCTGGAAACAGCATAATCCCTGAGCCGAACCAAAATAGATAATACCCTGTTCGGAACGAGCCACACTACCATCGTTGAAATTAGACTTAACGACATTATCTTTCTCATTAAAATTGATAAACCTACCAGCTTGTCCTGCCTTTAAGCAACTGATACCACGATTGGTGCTCATCCAGATGTTGTGCATCTCATCTTCTATAATGGCACGCACATGGATATTGCTCATTCCCTGTCTCTGGTCATAAATCACGTGTCTATCCTGATGCTTTACATCAAAGCAGATGGCTCCCTCGTTGGTAGCTGCCCAAATACGACCTTGGGAATCACGCATCAGATGATTCACCGCATTGGAAGGAATATATTCCTTTTCACCCTTAGTTGAATTAAACGACTTGATCCGCTTCATTTGAGGCGAAAACACCTCAATGCCAAAGCCGAAATAGCCCACCCAGACTCTATGCTGTGCATCCATACAGATGGCACGTACCATATCATTGCCAAGATGATAATTATTTACCACCTTCATTCGCTTGATATCAACCACATAGATGCCATGAGCGGTACCTATCCACATCTGCTGCTTGTCATCTTCATAGAAACATCTGACATCTTCATGCGCATCTGGCAAAACCTTGCGAAAACCTTTTTCCCCCCCCCCATCTTTACGGTAGCACCCTGATAGAAAGATCCAAACCACAAATTACCATAGCTATCTCGAGTTGCAGCTGCCACGATACTGCCACCTTCACGTTCATAGGTAGCCAATCGTTTTCTTTCTGGCGAGAAGACATTCAGTCCTTTACCATCAGTACCTACCCATAGTTGCCCATTCTTATCGAAAACCAATCCCATCACAGATTTCTCTGTAAGTCGTTCCAGCTGATCAGGAAGACCAGCCCGGATGGTACTGAATGGCGCAACAGATTGAGTCAGGAAATTGATGCCGCTACCATAAAATCCTGCCCATACATTATTATATTTATCTAGCAATAGGCTTCGCACACTATTACCCGTAAGATTAAATTCTTCCAACCCCTCGCTGATGAAAGAACATGGAATCTGAGTACTTGCAGTAAATGATTTGTTGACAACATCCAATACAGCTATACCCATCTGCTCGGTTGCTACAAGCATATTACCATTCGGCAATTCACAGAAATCAAAAATACGATGATTCTTGATGGTTTGATCCGCCACATGCAGAAATCGCTGGCTAAGTGGGTCGTAGATATCTATACCCACATTAGTACCGATCCATATCGTTCCTTTTTTGTCGCGATACAGACAAATCACCTCATTACCCGAAATAGAGTAGATGTCTTTGGCGTTGTGCTTAAAATTCCGGGCAGTTAAATGTTGGGTATCTATGATGGATAATCCACTCTTGACATGTCCCACCAAAAGATTGCCATTTCCCAAATCGAGCACACACCACAATTGATTATCAGGCAAACCTTGCACTCTATCTTTATCAAAATGCACAAACCTGCCGGTTTCGGGATCAAACAGTTCTACACCTTTCCAATAGGTGGTAATCCAGAGTTTACCATTGGCAGAGGGTGTGATATGCGTAATATCATTCGTTGCGATGCTGGAAGGATTCTTGCCGTCATGCTTGTAGCTATGCCATTCTTCTGTTTGATAATTGAAGGAATTGAGACCATCATTCTTGGTTCCAATCCAGACTACTGGTTCCTTGGCATCATCAATCACACAGTTCAATTCACTGCTGGAGATGCCCTTTCTGTCTCTTTGCTTGTAATAGGTAAAGAAGCTATTACCATCAAACCGATTCAATCCTTCTTCGGTAGCAAACCAAAGAAAGCCATATTTATCTTGCGCTATGCTTACAACATAATTGCACGATAAGCCCTGCTCCAGGTCCAATGGTCTTACCTGATACTTCTGAGCCAAGGCAACAATATGCCCCATCAAACAGATGAAGACCACCCAAAGTGTCTTTTTTATTTCTATCATATTCATCGAAGGTATATGGTTTTTAATTTTCAATTTGCTGCAAAATTAACAAAAAAACGCCAAAAATCGGGCAAAAACAAGCAAAAAAAAGAGAAAAACAGAGGCACAAATCCTTCACTGCACGATTTATACCCCCATTTGAATGATTTTTCTCCATCGATTCTCAATAATCACCGTACATTTGCAACCGAATAAACAACACGAAAGTTGTTCAACTAACGCAAAGTTACTCAACTAACGCATAATAAACAAAACAACAAATATAAAGAACTAAAAAGAATGTCTTATGGCACATCAACCATTTAATCTAAAGAATGCCCTTTTATGGGCTGCAATTGCTTTGGGTGGATTCACATTCCAGGCATGCAGTAGCGATGATGATTATCCTACAGTGGATGGTCAGAATCCAACGATTTCATTAACATCAGACCTGATTCATGCAGAACCAGGACGTACCTTCAACATTACAGGTAAGATTAGCGATGCCGACGGTATCAAGTCTATCCGACTCAAGAACGAGGGAATGCTCCTCGACAAGACCATCAACCTGCTCGACATCTACAAAGATTCCCTGCTCCATGAGTATAATCTCGACTATGCTTATACTCCTGCAGACGACTGGACCGACAACTCCAGCTTCCCATTGGAAGTGACCGTTGAAGACGTGGTGGGAAAAGTATCAACAGCCAACATCACCATCAAAGGTGACGGCGACTTTACCTTCCCGGTATTCACAGTAGCACCATCTAATAAGGTGAACGTGATGAAGGAAGACCCAACATTCCTGCTCAATGTTGCCGTATCCGACAACAAGTCGTTGAAGAAGTTGGTCATTGATATTCCTGGCATCAACAAGCACGACGAGGTAACACTCTCTGGTACCGAGTACGAATACAGCGAGGAATATACATTCCCATCAGAAGATGCCGATTACGAGATGAGCATCAAGGTGTATGACAGTATGGACAACATGACCGAGCAGAAGAGCACCATCATCGTCAGCGACTTGGTTGACTTTGAGAAGATGTATCTTGCAGACGTCAACTCAGCAGCAGAACTGACAAGCGATGTTTATGGTGTACCAATGCTAGTTGATCACGTAGGCGAATTCCAGTATCGTGCCCGCTACTACAACCAGAAGCCAGGCACAGGCATACGTTTCATTCCACAGAAGACCGATTTCGTTCCTCTCTGCTTCGGTGTTGACGAGAAGACAGGTTTGCTCACCCGCAAGGCTAGCGATGCAAAGCCTATCATCTTGGAAAAGGTGGGTTACTACGAAATCAACTTCAACATCATCACAGGTGAATACAAGGTAGAGGAATATACCCCTACAACCAAGAAGATGACCCTCAACGGTTCTACCACGATTGACTTCAACGACGGTTCTGGCGCACAGCCTGCACAGATTTGTCTGGCTGGTAAGGGTTACTTGCCAGAGGGAGCCGGCGAATGGACAACCAATCAGAACGCAGGTGCATTCATCTTGAATCAGGACGAGAACAACCCATATCGCCTCTATCGCGAAATGAACCTCAAGGCAGGTGATGAAATCGAATTCACCATCAGCCAGACTCACTGGTGGGGTTGGTGGCCAGAGCCTTACTGGCGCTTCGATGGTTCGGATGAGAACGAGGCCAACAAGCTCAACGGCGGTGACAACATGAAGAAGGTAAAGGTTCCTGCTACAGGAAAGTATCTCTTCGAGTTCGACTACGCTCTCTTGCGTTCTCGCATCATCCCTATCAAATAGTATAACACGTGTGAAAGAACAGTCATCTAGAATATTAGAAACATTGTAATATGAACAAGAAATATATCATAGCAGCCATGGCAACCAGTTTTGCCCTCAATATGAACGCTCAGAGCGTGAAAGTGACGGGTACTGTCGTGGACAGCAACAACGAACCAGTTATTGGAGCATACATCAAGGTGAAAGGTAGCAGCAAAGGTGCTGTTACCGACCTAGATGGTCATTATACCATCGATGCCGACAAGAACGCTACCCTCGTTATCTCATACGTAGGTATGGCAAACCAGGAAGAGAAAATCGGCAACCGTTCACAGATCAACTTCGTATTGAAGGACGATGCCAACGACCTGAACGAGGTGGTAGTCATCGGTTACGGTCAGGTAAAGAAGGGCGACCTCACCAGTTCCATTTCAGCCATCAAGGGTGATAAGCTGGAAAAGCTCTCTACCGGTAACGTAATGAATGCCCTCCAGGGTCAGGTGAACGGTGTACAGATCAGTGGCGCCGGTGGTCCTGGTGCTTCTCCTCGTGTCATCATCCGTGGTGTCACTACCGTGAATGGTTCTGATCCTCTCTACGTTGTAGATGGTATGCCTGTAGGTACCAACATCAACTTCCTCAACCAGAACGACATCGAGAGCATGCAGGTATTGAAGGATGCCTCTGCATCAGCTATCTATGGTACCCGTGCTTCGAATGGTGTGATTTTGATCACCACCAAGAAAGGTAAGAAGGGTGATGCCAAATTCAATGTAACAGCCACCGTAGGTCTCCAAACATTGAAGAAGCAGAATATGGCAGACTCTCAGGAATACAAGAAAGTGTTTGATACTCGTTATACCAACGATGGCAACGTTTCTCCTTTCAAGGGAAGCGCTGACACCTATACCGACTGGTGGAAAGAATGTATCAATGATGTAGCCGTACAGCAGAACTATGACCTTTCATTCTCTGGCGGTAACGACAAGATGATTTACTCTGGAAGCATCGGTTACTACAAGCAGGACTCTCAGTACAAGGTAGGTCAGTGGCAGAAACTCTCTGCACGTTTCTCTACCGAATACAATTTCAATAAGATTGTCAAGGCTGGTGTTGACTTCACTCCTCGCTACGAGCAGTGGGATGACACCCCAGGACTGATGAGTGCCATCATGGCGATGGATCCAACTACTCCAGTGATGCGACCAAAAAGCGAATGGACCAGCAATCCATACAGCAACTATGACCGTTCGCACAACAACCAGGAATGGAACCCAATGGCTTCTATGGCACGTATGGACTCTGGTGCTAGCGAATATGGATTGCTCGCAACTCCATACGTAAGTCTCACCCCAATCAAGGGACTTACCATCAAATCAGCATTCGGCTTGAATGCCCGCTTCCGCAGAACCGATTCATTCAACGTAAACTTCTTCATCGACAACTTGGAGCAGAACCAGAACAACAACGCTACCAGAAAGATGGAGAACTGGGTGGACTGGAACTGGACCAACACCGTGAACTACATGACAACCCTCAACAAGAAACACAACATCAACTTGATGGGCGGTTACACTATGGAGCGCTTCCAGGACTACTGGGCTAATGCTTACTCAGAGAACATCCCAAATAATGATGAGTCTCTGCGCTACCCTAGCTCAGGAACCAAGAACCCAGCAGCTACGGGTACCGACAGCTTCACTTCGCTGGTATCTTACCTGGGACGTGTGATGTACAACTACGCAGAGAAGTACTACCTCACAGCATCTATCCGTGTGGATGGTTCTTCCAAGTTCTCCAAGGACAACAAGTGGGCTACCTTCCCATCTGTATCTGGAGCTTATCGCCTTACCGGCGAGGAGTTCATGAAGAACCAGAAGGTGTTTGATGACATCAAGATCCGTGCTGGTTGGGGTAAGGTTGGTAACCAGAACATCGACAACTCGGCATATCTCAGCTCTATCGGTACAACAACCTATGTATTCGGTGGAACTCCAAACCGCATCATCGGTTCTACCGTGAGCGGTATCGGAAACTCTAACCTGAAGTGGGAAACCGTGGAGGACTGGAACGTGGGTCTTGACCTCGCTCTTCTCCAGAGCCGTCTGAAGATTACAGCGGATTACTTCGAGAAGACATCTCACGATATGCTGATGAAGAAAGACAACCTCCTCATCCTCGGTTACCCAATGTGGAACGGACAGATGTGGGAAAACGTAGGTAAGATGAAGGCAACAGGTTGGGAACTTGGCATCAATTGGAACGACCAAATCCAGGACTTCACCTACGGCGTAGGTCTGAACCTTTCTCAGGTAAAGAACAAGGCTGTGAAACTGAATGGCGACTACATCTGGACAGGTGGATTCAGTGGCGACTACATCGTTCGCAATGCCGAGGGCGAATCTCTCAGCCAGTTCTGGGGTTACAAGACAGCAGGTATCTTCCAGAACGAGACAGAGGTGAAGTCATACACCAACGAGCATGGCGAGTCATTGCAGCCAAGTGCCAAGCCTGGTGACCTCCGCTTCGTGGATTTGAATAATGATGGCGTCATCGACAGCAACGATAAGACTCATATCGGTAATCCATTCCCAGACCTTATGGTAGGTTTGAACCTGAATGCGGCATACAAGGGCTTCGACCTCGTAGCCAACTTCTACGGAACCTTCGGCAACGACATCTTCAACAAGAACATCGGTCGCTATGCAGGAACCGACGGTCAGAATGTATATGCCGGTACTTACGACAAGACCTGGAGAGCCGACAACACAGGTGCAGAATTCCCTCGCCTCTCTGTCAACGATTCCAACATGAACTACAAGCGAGTAAGCGACTTCTTCGTAGAGGATGGTTCTTACTTCCGCTGCAAGTTGCTCCAGATTGGTTACACCTTGCCTAAGCAGTGGTTCAACAACAAGCTGAACTTGCGTCTGTCATTCTCAGCTCAGAACCTCTTTACCATCACCAACTACTCTGGTGCAGATCCAGAAGCAGCATCAATGGGTAGCAGTGTAACAGAGGCAGGTATCGACTACACAGGTTATCCTAACCCACGTACCTTCCTCTTCGGTTTGAACATGAGCTTCTAATCGCAGGGAATATACATTATTATAATATATGTAATCATTAAAATAAGAAACAAGATTATGAAAAGATATATCATAGGTTTGACCTTGGCTTCTGCCCTGACCATGGGCTTGACATCTTGCTCCGACTTCCTTGAGGAGCCTATCCGCGGTCAGCAGGATATGGAGAACTACTTCACCACCGAGGAAGAATGCGAAAAGCAGATTACCGGTTGCTACAACTTCATCGCATGTGATGACTGGTGGCAGATTTACAAATTCTACAACCTCTGCAACATTACCACCGATGATTGCTGGATGGGTAACACCACACAGGACCCGGGTGAATATAGAGTAGCAGCCATGTTTACCGGCAACACCATTGACTTGGGTAATGCCGTACAGAACTTCTGGCAGTATCGCTACAAGGGTATCACCCAGTGCAACATCGCCATCGAAAAGATTGCACAACTGAAATTCAACGACGAGAAGTATCAGAAGCGCCTGATTGCCGAGGCTAAGTTCCTCCGCGGTTTCTACTACTTCGAACTGGTGAAGAACTTTGGCGGTGTACCATTGGTAATGTCACTCAAGATGCCTTCTGAGGTTCAGGGTATCACTCGAGCTACCACAGCAGAAACCTACGCTCAGATTGAGCAGGACTTCAAGGATGCCCTCGCCGATCTTCCAAAGAAGGCAGAGTTATCTGCCAACGACATCGGTCGTGCTACCAGCGGTGCTGCCAAAGGTATGTTGGCAAAGGCATATCTCTACCAGGGTAAGTATGCTGAAGCTGAGCCTATCCTGCAGGAACTCACCTGCCGTGGCTCTCATGCCAGCGGAACACCGGAATATGAACTGATGGATGACTTTAGCCAGGTTTGGAACATCGACTACAACAATGGCAAGGAGAGTCTCTTCGAGATTCAGACCAGTGAAGATACCCAGTATTCTCTGGGTGAGCGCTACTCTGTCTTGGTTGGTTCACGTGACGACGCTGGTTGGTCATGGGGTCTTCCTACCAGCAACCTGGAAAAGGCTTTCAAGGATGCAGGAGACGAGATTCGACTTCGCTATACCATCCTTCACGATGGACAGACAGATGTTCCTGGTGATCCAACATGGAATGAGGACAACCCATACGTGATTTCAGCCAGCAAGCATAAGTCTGGCCGTTGCAACATGAAGCTCTTCATCCCAGTGAACAGGCGCCCTAGTCCATACGATGCACCTCACAATCCATTGAACATCCGCTTGCTCCGCTATGCAGAGGTATTGCTGATGTATGCAGAGACAGAGAATGCTCTCAACCACGACAGTGAGGCACAGTGGGCACTCAACAAGGTACGCCAGCGTGTTCAACTTCCAGAAGTTACCGCCACAGGCACAGCCCTTCGTGATGCTATCCGCACCGAGCGCCGTCTGGAGCTGGCACTTGAGGGAACCCGCCTCGACGACCTGCGCCGCTGGAAGATGGATGATGGAAAGACAATGATGGAACACGTATTCGGTCCTAATGGTACTTTCGTGAAGTACAACATGGAGGAATCTACCGACCCATACGAGACCACCAACCAGCAGGAGAACAGCAACGAGGGTATCAACTTCCAGGCACCTCGTGACCTTCTCTTCGCCATCCCTAACTCAGAAATTACCATGAGTAACGGAACCATCAAGCAGAACGAAGGTTACAACTAAAATATCAAAGGGGGCAGGACAAATTTCTTGTCCTGCCTCTTTTTTTTCATAGAAACATTGATATCCATACACCTTATTATATATATAAAGCCTCAGCAAATGAAAACATCATCCATCTTCAGCCTCACAGCTGCCTTGATGATGACAGCCAACTTACATGCGCAATCATCATATACGGTCACCGTAAATCCCAACATCTGCTATCAGACCATAGCAGACTTCGGATCAAGCGACTGTTGGACAGCCGATTTTGTGGGCAAATATTTCAGTGATGCAGAAAAAGAGAAATCGGCAAAATGGCTCTTCAGCCAGGAAATGGATGCCGATGGTAACCCAGAAGGCATCGGTCTCTCAATGTGGCGCGTAAACCTGGGGGCCGGTTCAGCAGAACAAGGCAGCCAAAGCGGCATCGAAGACATCACCCGACGTGGCTACTGCTATCTAGATGCCAATGGCAACTACGACTGGACCAAGTCGGCAGGTCAACAATACTTCATGCAGCAAGCCAAGAAATATGGAGTAGATCATTTTCTGCTCTTCTCCAATTCAGCCCCAGTACAGTTTACCAAAAACGGCAAGGCATGCGCCAACAAGGGTGTGAGCGGAAGCAATCTCGCAGACAATCACTATGCCGACTTTGCCAAATTCCTTACGACCACAACCAAGCACTTCACCGACGAAGGCTACAACATAACCCTCATCGACCCAGTAAACGAGCCACAATACGATTGGACTGAAGGTCAGGAAGGTTCACCATGGACCAACGACTGCATCGCCAAGCTCGCCCGAGAGTTGGACAAAAGCATTACCGATCAGGGACTCTCTGCCCAGATACTCCTGCCGGAAGCCTGCCAATGGAAGGCACTCTATCAAGACGGAACCGAGAAGAGAGCCAACAACCAGATAGAGGCTTTCTTCAATACCAGCAACAGCAGCACCTACATCGGCGACTTGAAAAACCTGAAAAGAGCCATCGCTGGTCATAGCTACTGGACCTTCGGCACGAATGCCGACCTGAAGGACATCCGCCAGAACGTATGGAACAAGGCTCAGAAATACAATCTCGATGTATATCAAACCGAATGGAGCATGCTCGATAAGGAGCCATCCACTTCAGCAGGTTTCCCTTCCAGTTACGATGCAGCCAGCTATATGGACATCTCGCTCTATATGGGTAAGCTTATCCACTGCGATCTCACCTACGGCAATATGGCATCATGGAGCTACTGGACCTCTTTCGCACAAGAGAAATGGGGACAGAAGAACCGCTTCTATCTCTTGCGAATGAATGCTCATGGCGATAACAACAACGAGAGCTATGGTGATATCCAGAACGGCGGTACCATCACCGACAACAGTAACCTCTGGGTACTCGGCAACTACAGCCGTTTCATCCGCCCTGGTTACAAGCGTATCGACCATATCACCAATAAGGAAGAAGATCTCAATAAGCTTCTGGGATCTGCCTATCTTTCTCCAGATGGCAAACGAATCGTTTTGGTATATGTAAACATGATGGCATCACAAAACAGTGTACGCATCAACATTGAGGGACAGAAGGCAGCCAAGGATATCAACGTTTACCGCACATCTGCGAAAGAAAACCTGAAGCACATCAAGAGCAGTTTCAGTCTGGATAAGCTGATTGCCATCCCAACCAAGAGCGTTGTAACCATCGTGATTGATTTCGAAGATGCCACCAATACTGGCATTAGCCATATCAAGGCAGATAAGGCTGGTAGCAATGACATCTACAGCATCGAGGGCAAATTGGTTCGCAAACATGCAGATTCTACAGAAGGACTCGCCAAGGGTATCTATATCCAAAACGGAAAGAAATTCGTGATAAAATAACAGCAAGGGCATCCATCTGCCTTTTGAACAACTCATCAAACAAAAATTCTATTATGGCACATAATTATATGAAATACGGTGCTTTATCTGCATTGCTCATCGCCAGCATCAACATGCAGGCAGCACAGGAAGGAACAACCCGTTATACCATCCTTACCCAAAGCCCGGAGCAGCACATCCAGCACTTCGGTGCCAGCGATGCATGGAGTATGCAGTTTCTCGGTCTATGGTCAGAGAAACAGCAGCAGCAGATTGCCGACTGGCTCTTCTCTACCGAGAATGATGCCTTAGGCAAACCTAAAGGCATCGGCTTGTCTATCTGGCGATTCAATCTGGGAGCCGGAAGCGAGGAACAGGGAGAGGCTTCGCAGATTCAGCCGGGCACAAGAACCCAATGCTTTCTCAATGCTGACGGCACCTACGACTGGAGCAAACAGGCTGGACAGCGCAAGTTCCTCAAGCTCGCCAAGCAGAGAGGTGTGCCTTATTTCCTCGCCTTCTGTAACTCAGCACCCGTGTTCTATACCAAGAACGGACTCGCAACCAACACAGGACGCGGCGGCACCATCAATCTGAAGGATGATTGCTACGGCAAATTCGGAAAGTTCATCGCCACATCTCTCAAAGGCATCGAAGAGCACGATGGCATCCACTTCAACTACATCAGCCCTATCAACGAGCCGGATGGACATTGGAACTGGACAGGACCGAAGCAGGAAGGAACCCCAGCCACCAACCGCGAGTTTGCCAAGGTGGCAAAGGAAGTAAGCAAGGCATTGGTAAAAAACAAGCTCAACACCGAGATTCTCATCAATGAGTCGAGTGACTATCGCTGCATGCTTGGCACCCATATGGCCGACTGGCAGCGAGGCTACGAAATCAACTCCTTCTTCACCAAGGACAGTACGCAGACCTATCTGGGCAAGACCAAGCAACTCCCCCCTCTCATCGGTGCTCACAGCTACTGGACCAATACCCCAATTCCATACATGAGAGAAATCAGAATGAAGATTAGGGAAGCATGTAAGCAGAAGAACATCAAGTTCTGGCAAACAGAACTCTGCATCATGGGCAACGACGAGGAGATTGGCGGCGGAACTCCTTACGACTTCTCGATGAAGACAGCCCTCTATGTGGCTCGTGTCATCCATCATGACCTGGTATATGCCAATGCCGAGAGCTGGAGCTGGTGGCGTTCTGCAGGCGGTGACTACCGCGATGGACTCATCCGCATCTACAGCAAGGATGGATGGAAGAGCGGCTGGGCAGTAGATTCCAAGTTGATGTGGGCACTCGGCAACTACTCTCGCTTTATCCGTCCAGGTGCCCAGCGTTTCGATATCGCTACAACTTCTGCCGACGGAAAGCAGATAGAGGAAGGCTACAACGACCCTTACGGAGTAATGTGTTCTGCCTATCAGAATGCCGACGGCAAATGGGTGATTGTGGCAATCAACTATTCTGAGGATGTGAAGCCTGTCAACTTCCAACTCGATAATCATGAGCAGAAAAGCTGGCAGATGTATCGTACCAGTGACATCTCTGCCGAGAGTTTAGCGCCTGTTGGAAGTTGCGATGGGACCACGCAGTTGGCTCCACGAAGCATTACGACTTTTATGCAAAAATGATTGAAATAGTCCCTTTTTAACGAAAAATCCCCTTTATTGAACGATTTTTATCCTTCATAAAGGAGATTTTCCGTTATCTTTGCAAATGTTTTATCAAGAATACTAAAAAAATAAGTATAATGACAGTAACAACTTCAATCAAGACATTAGCCTTTGCCTCACTATTGGCACTGGCACCGGCTCAGATGATGGCGGCACAAAAAGGTGGCACCTTCACTACCGGCGACAAGACATTCCTTCTCAATGGCAAACCTTTCGTGGTTAAGGCTGCCGAGTTGCACTACCCTCGTATTCCTCGTGCCTATTGGGAGCATCGCATCAAGATGTGCAAGGCTCTTGGCATGAATACCGTCTGCCTCTATGTGTTCTGGAATATCCATGAGCAGGAGGAAGGCAAATTCGACTTCACAGGCAACAACGATGTGGCTGCTTTCTGCCGCCTCGCTCAGAAGAACGGCATGTATGTCATCGTTCGCCCGGGTCCATACGTTTGTGCTGAATGGGAAATGGGTGGTCTGCCTTGGTGGCTCCTCAAGAAGAAGGATATCCGTCTGCGTGAGCAGGATCCTTACTTCATGCAGCGAGTAGAAATCTTCGAGAAGGAAGTGGGCAAGCAGCTGGCTCCACTCACCATCCAGAACGGCGGTCCTATCATCATGGTTCAGGTGGAGAACGAATATGGTTCTTACGGCAAGGACAAGCCATACGTAAGTGCCATCCGCGACATCGTCCGCAAGAGCGGATTCGACAAGGTGAGCCTCTTCCAGTGCGACTGGTCATCCAACTTCCTGAACAATGGTCTCGATGACCTGACCTGGACCATGAACTTCGGTACAGGTGCCAATATCGACCAGCAGTTTAAGCGTCTCGGCGAGGTTCGTCCGAATGCTCCTAAGATGTGCTCAGAGTTCTGGAGCGGCTGGTTCGACAAGTGGGGAGCACGCCACGAGACCCGTCCTGCCAAGGATATGGTAGAAGGAATGGACGAGATGCTGAGCAAAGGCATCAGCTTCTCTCTCTATATGACCCACGGCGGAACCAGCTTCGGCCATTGGGCAGGTGCCAACTCTCCTGGTTTCCAGCCAGACGTAACCTCATACGATTACGATGCCCCTATCAACGAATGGGGATTGGCTACTCCTAAGTTCTATGAACTCCAGAAGATGATGGCGAAATACAACGACGGCAAGAAGTTGCCAGCCGTGCCTAAGGCTCCGATGCAGATCATCAAGGTGCCAGAGTTCAAGTTTACCGAATACAAGCCATTGAGCTATGGTATCGGAAAGGCGAAGGAAACCCATGCTCCACTGAGTTTCGAGGATATGGACATGGGATGGGGTACCATGGTTTATGAAACCCAGGTTCCTGCCATCGAAAGTACATCAACCCTGACCGGCGAGTTCCACGACTTTGCCCAGGTATATGTGAACGGAAAATATGTAGGCAAGATAGACCGTGTGAAGAATGAGAAATCACTCGAATTGCCAGCCATGCCACAGGGTGCACAGCTCACCATCGTGGTAGAAGGTATGGGAAGAATCAACTTCGGTCGTGCCATCAAGGACTACAAGGGTATCATCGGCAACGTAACCCTCACTACACAGAAAGAGGATTGCGAACTTGCCCTCACCCCTACCCGATGGAACAACAGCAGCATCGCTGATGATTACCAGACAGCTGTGAATGCACTCGCCATGCCAACCAACAAGATGCGCGGTCTCCAGACCAAAGCGGGTTACTATCGCGGCTACTTCAACCTGAAGAAGGTGGGCGACACCTTTATTAATATGGAGGCATTCGGCAAGGGTCAGGTTTATGTCAACGGGCATGCCCTCGGCCGCTTCTGGCAGATTGGTCCTCAGCAGACCTTATATCTTCCAGGCTGCTGGTTGAAGAAGGGCAAGAACGAGGTGATTGTTCTCGACGTTGTAGGTCCTAAGGGTGAAGCAGGAAAGCCAGGTTCTACCGTGGCTCCTACCGCTTTCTGCCAGGATCATCCGGAGCTCGACAAGCTGAATCTCGAAAAGAGCAACAAGCACAACGAGCCAGGTCATCGCATGGATCTCAATTCAGAGATTCCAGTATTGAAGGACGAGTTCAAGGCTGGCAACGGCTGGCAGACCATCAAGCTCGACAAGCCTGTAACCGGTCGCTACTTCGCCATCCAGGCAGAGAGCAGCCAGAGTGGTGACAGTCAGATTGCCATCGCCGAGGTTTATCTCCAGGATGCACAGGGCAACCGCATCGACCGCAACAACTGGGTGGCTTACTACGCTGACAGCGAGAAGGGTAACTCAACTCTCGACAAGATGTTCGACCTCCAGGAGAGCACCTACTGGCAGACCGAGAAGGGCGCAAACTTCCCACATCTGGGAATCGTGGATATGGGCAAGGAGGTAACCATCTCAGCCTTCGAGTACTTGCCACGTGCCGAGCAGGGTGCACCGGGCAGCGTCAAGGGCTTTAAGCTCTACGTTAGAAAATAAAAAGATAGTTCATAGGTTTGGTCAGCCACAGGCTGACTGTGGATAATTAACACATATAGTTTAAAATGTAGTATTTCTATTGGAGAATAGAAAGTTAGTTAGATTGCAAAAAAGAGGTAGATGTGAATCTGCCTCTTTTTTCGTATATATAAAAACTCCTTATTTCGTATATATTAAAACTCCTTTTTTAGTATATAATAAATTCCTTCTCCCCCTCTTTTTGTTTTTTTTATACATTGATATGCCATTATGTGAATACTTTTGCGTATCTTTGCAGCAAAATACAAATACATTTTTTATGTTGACAGATATTGAAATAGCTAAATCAGTAAAATTGCGCCCCATCAATGAGGTTGCAGCTGAACTTGGAATCCATGAAGACCAAGTAGAGAACTACGGCCGTTACATCGCTAAGATTACTACGGACAAGATCGACACCAACAAGTTTAAGAACCATCATCTCATCCTCGTCACTGCTATCAGCCCTACCAAGGCAGGCAATGGCAAGACCACCGTATCTGTAGGTCTCGCCCTCGGTATGCAGAAGATTGGCAAGAAAGCTGTCGTTGCCCTGCGTGAACCATCTCTCGGACCTTGCTTCGGCATGAAGGGTGGTGCTGCCGGCGGCGGTTATGCCCAGGTATTGCCTATGGATAAGATCAATCTTCACTTCACTGGCGACTTCCACGCTATCACAGAGGCTAACAACATGATTGCTGCCCTGCTCGATAACTACCGTTTCCAGCACGAAGCTGAAGGCTTCAAGCTCAAGAAGATTCTCTGGCGCCGCGTGATGGATGTGAATGACCGTGGTCTCCGCCGCATCATCACCGGTATCGGTGATAAGAACGGTATCGAGACAGAGGCAGGATTCGATATCACTCCAGCTTCAGAAATCATGGCTATCATGTGTTTCGCAACAAGTGTTGACGACCTCCGCCGTCGCATCGACAATATTCTCCTGGGTATCACTGAGGATGACAAGCCATTCACCGTCAAGGATATGGGTGTAGGTGGCAGTATTGTTGCCCTCCTCCTCGATGCCCTGAAGCCAAACCTGGTTCAGACCACAGAGGGAACTCCTGCTTTTGTTCACTGCGGTCCTTTCGCCAACATCGCTCATGGCTGTAACTCTGTGATGGCTACAGCAGCAGCTCTCGAATATGGCGACTATGCCATCACTGAGGCAGGATTCGGTGCTGATCTCGGCGCAGAGAAGTTCTACAACATCAAGTGCCGCAAGACTGGTTTGCAGCCAGACCTTACCGTTCTCGTCGTTACTCTCCAGGCATTGAAGATGCATGGTGGCGTAGCTCAGGAAGACATCAAGAAGCCAAACGTAGCTGGTATGGAAGCTGGCTATTGGAACCTCGACAAGCATGTGAAGAACCTGCAGAGCTTTGGTCAGACTGTAGTCATCGCCTTCAATAAGTTTGCTACTGATACCGATGAAGAAATCGAGGTATTGCGCAAGCACTGCGAGGAGATGGGCTGCGGATTCGCTGTCAACAGTGCCTTCGCCGAAGGTGGCAAGGGTGCAATGGAGTTGGCAGAGCTCGTTGTGAAGACCATCGATGAGCATCCATCTGCTCCTCTCTACTTCACTTACGATGACGATGAGCCTGTAGAGAAGAAGATTGAGGATGTAGCCTTCAACCTCTATGGTGCCGGCAGCGTAACCTTGAGCGATTCTGCCAAGTCTATGATCGAGGAAATTAAGAAGTTGGGTGCCGAGAAGTTCCCTATCTGTATCGCCAAGACTCAGTATAGCTTCTCTACCGATGCCAAGGCATACGGTCCTACAGAAGGCTTCGAACTCCACGTTCGCGACATCACCGTGAATATGGGCGCCGAGATGATCGTAGTCATCGCGGGTCCTATCATGCGTATGCCAGGTTTGCCAAAGAGCCCACAGGCTGAGCGCATCGATGTGGTGAATGGTGAGATTACAGGTCTTTCATAAGTCGCCCTGAAAGGGCAGAAGCTCCTAGCCCAGGGCAACACCCTGGGTATGAATAGATTATAAACAATTCGCCCTGAAAGGGCAAAAGCTTTCATAAACAATGCTTTTGCCTTTCAGGGCGATTTCTTATCTCATGCTGAATTCACAACCGCAATATAGCTGGTTATAGAATTCATTCTGTTTCAGCAATTCTCCTCGGCGGTTCTGCAAACCGCCCTTTCTCCAGTTCATATCCCACCACTCTACATCCGGGCATCCTTCTACCGCAATATGTCCTGCGGCATCTATCTGCTTGATGTTCTTCCATCTCGATGAAGCCAGCGTGGTGGTAAGCAGATGGAATCCATGTTCCTGGGCATACCTGGCAGCATGGGTCAGACGATATCGGAAACACACCGAGCAGCGGCTTCCCCGCTCCGGTTCCTTCTCCAATCCCCTGATGGTAGCCAACCACTCCTCATGGTCGTACTCATCCTCTACATAAGGCACCTGCTGCGCCTCCAGAAATCTCATCAACTCGTGTTTGCGGATATCGAACTCCTGCTGCGGATAGATATTGCTGTTACTGAAATACACGGTTGGCTTCATGCCATTGCGAAGCATACACTCTACGATAGCCGATGAACAGGGTGCACAACAGGCATGCAGCAACACCGACATTCCTTCAGCCTTGCTTCCATCCGGGAGAGTAAGTTTCACGAATTTATATTGTTCTTCTACGGGAATCTTCATTTTACCTTGAACTTTAAACTTTGAATTTTATGATGAGTATTCTTAGCGAATACCTTGCTTATTTCTAATGATAAAGTGAGCGGAAAAAGCGGGATTTCGCTTTTTGGGCAAAAAAAACAAATGGAGTACAGTCTCTCGACACCCCCCATTTGCCCAAATATATGCGAAAACTGATGCAAAGATACGATTAATTTTTGAGTTACCAAATTTTTAAGCGATAATTTTTCGTCTAAATGAATAAATATCGATTTTTTAACCAAAACTTAACAGTTTGCATCAGCAAATTAACGTTTTTATTCAATTCTTCGGGAACTGTGAGATGTCTGACTACCAGTCTGTTTTCTAACCCAAGTCACGCTTCAGGGTGATGACCGTCATCTCCGGCCAGGCACCCAGTCGGAAAGGGAATGATCCGCCCAATCCGGCAGAAACATAGAGCAGCTGCCTGCCCAGCCAGTATTCTCCACCCCACTCCTTGAAAGCCATGTGGGCAGGAGTGAAGTTACCTATCTTCAACTGTCCGGCGTGGGTATGTCCCGCCAGGGTCAGATGAACTCCGGTCTTCTGTACTTCCCTTCTCCAATGGTGCGGATCGTGGGTAAGCACTATCTTGAAAGCATCCTTCGCCACTCCCTTCATCGCCTTCTTCAGGTTACTGCGATTGGTAAACGGAGGCTGTCCGGCATTCTCCACACCGATGATTTCTATCGAAGCCATACCGTGCGATACCGTAAAATGCTCGTTCATCAGCTGATGCCATCCCATCTCATTCTGCAACTGGAAGAGGAGTCTGCGGTTCTTTCTCAAGGCACTCAGACTGTGGTTGGTATTATATTCGCAGTAATCGTGGTTACCCCAAACCGAGAAGATACCATCAGGAGCATGCAGCTTCTTCAGATCTTCCACATAAGGTTCCACCTCATCGGCAGCATTGTTCACCAGGTCGCCGGTAAAGAGCATCATCTCCACCCCTTCGGCATTGGCTCTCTCCACCACCTTTCTCACGAAGTCGGCACCCTTCGGAAAGGTACCGAGATGCAGATCCGTGAAATGCAGAATCTTATAGCCATCGAAGTAAGGAGGCAGATCGGCAGAAGAATAAGTCACGTATTTCACCTCCAGTCGCTTCCATCCCTCCACGAATCCATAGAGGAACCATCCCATCACCGCCAGGGCAGGCAGGATGGCGAAGAACCAAGGCATGAAGAATTCGAAGAGGATGAATATCACCTTCGGCATCACAGAGAAAAGGATGAGAGAGAAAAGCACTCTCACCGATATGCGATGAAACTTGCCCAACTGCAGTCCCACCTCAGCCAGGATGATGAGCAGAGAGGGAATCCACCAGAGGATGGCTAGCGGCAGAGGCCACTCCCCCACTCCGATATGCCACAGCCAGGCATCGGGCACCAGTGTCATAGCTCCGATGCCTACTATATACATAAGTGATCTGAAAAACTTCTTGATAACCTTATTCATCTACCTATTTCTATTAAGCTATTCGCTGCATCCCCAGTCAGGGCGCAACAACTTTCTGCAAAGGTAGTGTAAATTGAAGACACTACAAAATAAATGGGAATCTCAAAATTACATTTAACTTTCTTTTGCCAAATCAGAAGCAAGATTTCGCATCTTCGGGCATTTTATAGACAGAAAGATTTAAAAAGAAAAAGTTATGAGAAAGATCAATTTCAAGAAAATCGGGCTCGCAGTAGCCCTGCTGATGTCAGCATTCACCTTCCAGTCGTGTGATTCTGATGATGATACCAACTGGGATCAGGTTTTACCTAATGCCCTAGTAACTGTCAAGCAGAATGCAGATGCCTGCTATCTGCAGTTGGATGACAACACCACATTGCTCGCCAAGAACCTCAAGACTCCAGTCTTTGATGGCAAGGAAGTTAGAGCACTCGTCAACTATACTGCTACCGATGAGAAGAGCGACAAGTATTCTCAGGTAGTACACGTCAACTGGATTGACAGCATTCTCACCAAGAAGCCAGCACCTTATCTCTCTACTCCGGCAGAGAACGATGCGAAGTATGGCAATGATGAGGTAGATATCGTTCGCGATTGGGTAACAGTAGCCGAGGATGGTTATCTCACTCTCCGTTTCCGTGCTCTTTGGGGCGGTCAGAAGCCACACATCATCAACCTTCTCACTGGTGTGAACCCAGAGAATCCATACGAGGTAGAGCTTCGTCACAATCAGAATGGTGATGCCAAGTACCGTGTAGGCGATGCCCTGGTAGCCTTCAACCTCAACGATGCCCTGCCAGACACCAATGGCAAGACTGTTAAGCTCACCATCCGCTGGAAGTCGAGCAATGGTGACAAGAAGGTAGATTTCAACTACTGTTCGCGCAAGGCAATCACCAATGCCAAGCAGCTGGACGGCTACAGCCAGACAGGTAAGGCTATTAAGTAAAAGATTGATAAAGTAAAACGCCTATCCCCTGATGCTTCTCTTCAGAGAATCCATCAGGGGATTTTTTATGCTATCGAAGCAAAAGCAGAGAGGGTACTATTCACGATGCCTAGGATCCGGCTCCGCCACCATTGCCGGCTTTTCTTCCGGCAACTCATATCTCCTGATATGATGATCTTCCAGGAAGATATGGTTCAGCGTAAAGGCAAGCGACTCCAGCGTCTTCTCCCTGACAGCCGGTTTCAGTTCGCATTCCCATATTACAATAGTATGCCATCCCATTTCTGCCAACCGATGCAGCACCTCATGGTCCCTCTCTCGGTTTCTCCTGATCTTATCCTGCCAGAACTGGGTATTCGATTTCGGCACCACATAATACTTGCACCCTTCATGTCCATGCCAGAAGCATCCATTCACCAGAATGCAGGTACGATACTTTCTGAGCACAATATCTGGTTTTCCCGGCAACCGTGGATGATTGAGCCGATACCTGAATCCCCTAGCCCATAGGAACTTCCTGACAAGAATCTCCGGTTTGGTATCCTTGCCTCTGATTGCCGCCATATTATGGTGGCGCTGCTCTATGGTCATTTTATCTGGCATACGCTTTATTTATTAAGACATTTTTTTTCTAATCTAATCACACTATTCGATACAAAATTAATCTTTTCTCATGAAACCACAAAAGAAATTCCCCAAAAACTTGCATAAAAGTAAGCCATCGGCTAACCCCAGTCAGACTCGTGGAAAACATCACAATGCAAAGATACAACATTCAGAATCCGCCATTCACGGTTTCTCACGGTTTCTCACTGATTTTCACGTCTTTTTCTGAAGAAGTAACTTACTTACGATACCTAAGTGACTTACTTACGATGCCTAAGTGACTTACTTACGATACCTAAGTGACTTACTTAGGATGCTGGAATGAGACTTACTTTCGGGTGACAAGATGACACCAGTGACAGGCTTTTCTTGAAATCTCTCTCACGTAGGCGGGCGGGAAACCTTTCTGGAAAATTTTTCCTGCCCGCCCGCGTGAGAGAAAGTTTTAGAAAACAGGTGTCACAGGTGTCACCCGTCATCAGAATGGGAGATTGCCGCCGGCAATACTGATAGACAAGTTCACAGAGAACATCAGGATACGGGGGTAGCTGATGGGTTACTCGACTGGTTCCGCAAGGTCTGTGCAGCAGTACTTTAGATACCATGCCCCCCACACGCCCTGAAGGGGCAGAAACTCCTAGCCCAGGGTAACACCCTGGGTATAAGAGCAATCAGCCTTGCGCCCTGCAAGGGCAAAAGCATTGTAGCAGGAGCAGCAGATACGAGGTGAATTCAACCAGCAACTTCGTTTAAAAGCGAAGAACTTCGCACATTATTTTTAGAATCATTCTATCATATACCTCATAAATCATGTAATAATTCATAAAAAAGAAGGCTTTTACTTGTCTGATTCAAGTTTTTATCTTATCTTTGCATTATGAAGAAGGAAAAGGAATATACATTGACTGCCATCCGTGAATGCCTGGCTAAGAATATGCCACCTTACGGAAAAGCGATACTTTTTGGCTCACAAGCTAGAGGTACCGCTAGGGATGATAGCGACTGGGACATTCTTGTTATCTTAGACAAGGATCAACTTCTACCTACTGATTATGATAATGTAACCTATCCTCTTACCGAGCTAGGCTGGGATTTAGGAAAAGAAATAAATCCTGTAATGTATTCCGCTAAGGAGTGGCAGAAATATAAGATTACACCATTTTATAAAAATGTAGAAAAGGAAGGAGTAAGATTATGGGGCTAACAAACGATGAAAGAAGTTCTTTAGTAGAACTTCGTCTGGAAAAAGCAAAAAGATTTATAGCAGAAGCAAAATCCCGCCCATGATTTTTTAAAAAGCATTATCAAACTTATCGAAGAAAATCAATAATAGGCAAAACTATTTTTCATGTAATTATACTTTTGCCTAAACATCAAATAAAGAACAATATGGAAGATTACGATAAACTTATGGTTGGCGACCAATCTACAGACGGACGCCTTACAATTGCAGATAAAGACAGACTTTGCTATCAGGTAAAACTAGAAAGCAAAGGTATTATTAGTACTCGAACCATATCCAAACAATTACTGGGAGAATTTATAGATTACTATAAGAAGAACCCCAATAAAAAAGCAGAAGATGCCAGATCTGACCTTAAGGAATTATCTGACATTGATAAATTCGAATACGGATACAGTGCTACTTTAACAGCAATGGCAAAAATGATTCTTGACCCCAAGAATTAACTCATGAGAAAAAGTAGTATTAATGATTCTTTTGAAACTGAAAATAAATTATCACAAGCCAATGAACTTCAGCAGATTTACTATGGCGCTCCAGGCACAGGTAAATCAAAGGCCATCAAGGATTTGACCTTTGGTGAAGACGTTATTCGCACTACATTCCATCCAGACTCAGATTACGCCTCTTTTGTAGGTACTTATAAACCTATTACAGAAGAAGTTGATCTCCGAGATTGTAATGGCAAAAAGGTCATTGATGAGGATACCGGAAAGGTTGTAAAAGAAGACAGAATTGCCTATAAGTTCATTCCTCAGGCTTTTCTCAAAGCCTATGTTGAAGCGTGGAAGAAACTTGGTAGCAAAAAGGAAGAAAATAGCGATAAAAACTATAATAGAATCCACCCAGCACTTCTCGATACTCCAGATATTTTCACTAAGAATAAGGCATCAAAAAAGCAATATCTTATTATCGAAGAAATAAACAGAGGTAATTGCGCCCAGATCTTTGGTGATCTTTTCCAATTGCTTGATCGCAACGAATATGGTTTTTCTGATTATCCTATCGTTGCAGATAAGGATATGCAGAAATATCTTGAAAAGGAATTTGAAGGATGGGAGATTACGAATAAAGACAAAATCAATCAGCTCTATGGCGAAGCCAATATGGTAAGTCTCATCCTGAAGGGAGAGCGCCTTGTTCTGCCTTCAAACCTCTATATTTGGGCTACAATGAACACCAGCGACCAGAGCCTCTTCCCTATTGACTCAGCCTTCAAGCGCCGCTGGGATTGGAAGTATGTGCCTATTCGCGAAGGTCGTGACAAAGAAACCAACGCTCCTCTCAACTGGTACATCAACACGGGAGATAAGCAGTACAAATGGTGGTCATTCATTAGCCAGGTTAACAAGTTGATTGGTTCACTTACCAATTCTGAAGACAAGAAACTCGGCTATTTCTTCTGCAAGGCAAAAGATGGAGAAATCGATGCAGACTTATTTGTAAGCAAGGTTATCTTCTATCTCTGGAATGATGTGTTCAAGGACTATGGTTTCGATGATAAGGACTTTCAGGATGAAGAAGGCAAGATTCTGTCTTTCGATAGATTCTATGAGGATAAGAACGGCAAAACTAACGTTGATATATCTATCGTTAAGCAGTTCTTGGAGAATTTGGGAGTAGAGGAATACATTTCAGAAGAAGAGGATTCTGATGATTCATACGAAAACGAATCAGATTTGGAACTTAACAATAATACCAATAGCAATCAGCGTTCATACGACAAGACGAAATATCGAGTTAATGGAAGCAGCGAACTCCTAAAAAAGGGAGAAACGGCTCTTGCTGTAATAGAATATCTGGTTAATAATAAGAAAGAGACATATTCTGAAATTTTAACAGATATAATCAAATTTATCAATTCGAATACTGATAGAATAGTTATTAAAGTGGAGGACTATCCTCAATGGAAAGAGATACATAAAAATGACACTGGTAAACGTTGGTACGACGATTATCCTTTAACAACAATAGATAACGTCAAATTTTATTTTACAACACAATGGGGCATAGATAATATCGATCTTATTATTAAATTAGCAAAATCAAAAGGATGTGCTGTTGAATCCGTAAAATAACATAACATGAGAATCCTCATAGAAGAGCATCAGTATCAGGCTGAACAGATCAGGGATGTCCTGCACGGCATCGATGCCATGCAGGACATTGATGGCAACGTCAGCGTTAACTATGTTGGGTATTACTACAATACCCAACTGAACGATTGTGTCTTTATTTTGCCAAAGGTACTGCTGGAAGACACTCCAGAAGGCGAAAGAGTTTTTGGCAAATACGCCCCAGAAGCCATCGTCAACCTGAACCAGAACAACCCTCTTTCTCAACACGAGAAAGACTTCATCTACGAGTTCTCTGTCTGGATTTACCGTACCATCGAAGTTTACAACAATACCACCAGAAACGGCATTGTCTATCACCAGAAAATAGCGTGCCTCGGTAAAAGTAACAGACAAATCAACAACACATTCCTCGATATCCTGCTGGCTCTCATCGACTTCAACAAGCATAACCAGAATTTTATCTTCTTCATCCTGAAGAACATTCATTCTGGTTACAACCGCATTCATTGGTCTAAGACCATATCTACCACAAGAGCCATAGTCTGCAAAAACAGTCCTGTTTATACCAATCCTGTGAACAGGAAGAAGCAGATCAACTTCGATGAAGAGTTACTGATTATTTTCTTTTCCATCCTGAACTATATCAGCGAAAGATATGGTTTCACCAATCATATCAACTGCAACTTCCAGTTAATCACAGGTTATCGTTTCAATACTTATCTGGATGGATTAGGAAAGACCAGACTCCTCCAGATTAAATACAAGTACTTTTCTGATAAAGCCTTATATCTCTGGCAGTTATGCTATGACTTCTTTGACAACGCCAAGCGTATGAACATCCAGAAGGAACGTAAAGAGTATCTTCTGGTTAAGAGTTTCAATATCGTTTTCGAAGCCATTATTGATGAACTTCTGGGAGAAAAGAACATCCCAGCTGGCTTGAAAGAACAGGCAGATGGTAAACGCATAGATCATTTGTACACCTACCAGAACCTAATTACAAGCAAAGAGCCAGAGCCAGTTTATTACATTGGTGACAGCAAATATTACAAGCTTGGTCATACCATCGGAAAAGAATCTGTATATAAGCAGTTTACATACGCCAGAAATATCATTCAGTGGAACCTGAACCTCTTTATGAATGACGACAAGGACGATGAAGAGCTTCAATACGACAAGCGTAACTTTGGCAACGTACCAAAGCTCCGTGATGATTTGACGGAAGGATACAACATCATTCCGAACTTCTTCATCAGCGCAAAGATGGCAGAGAATCTATCTTTCTCAGACCAGGTATCGTCAACCGACAGGGAACATAAGTGCTTCAATACTCAGCATTTCAATAACCGCCTGTTCGATCGAGACACCCTTCTTGTCTTCCATTACGATGTAAACTTCCTCTACGTCGTATCTCTGTATGCCCGTCATAATGAGCACCAGAAATTCTCCTGGAAGAACAGAGTTCGCAAGATGTTCCGGGATGAAATCCAGAAAATGCTGGATGAAAGATATGAGTTCTATCGCCTTACGCCGAAAGAAGGTACTCAAGTAGAAGAATTCGTCAGCAGACATTTCAGAATGCTTATCGGCAAAATCTTCTCTCCTACAAAAGGGAATGATTATCTGATACTTGCACTCGAAAAGAAAAATTCTGATGAGAAGCAAAAAGAAGAGATAATAGATGCTGCCAAGGAGAAATTCTATCTAGAGGAATTTGCCTTATCAGCTAACGGCAAGATTGACTAGCGTATTATAAGATACTTTTCACTACCTCAACATCCGCTGCAGCCCAGTCGAGATTTTTCAACTCTACAGGGCTGCACCACTTGCTATCAGCATGCTCCCTTCTCTTGAACCCATCAGCCTCAGCTTTTGGAGTACACAGATAAGCAGTCATCGTTATCGAGAAATCGGGATACTCGTGATTCACGGTCACCAGCTCCTCTCCTACTTCTACAGGATACTCCATCTCCTCCATCAACTCACGAGCCAATGCCTGTTGAGGAGTTTCACCAGGTTCTATCTTGCCACCAGGAAACTCCCATTTATAGCTGGTATATTCAAACTTTGTCTTGCCTTTCTGCATGCAGAGGTACTTGCCATTATGGCAAACAACGGCTGCTACCACATTATAATGTTTCATTGTCTTATCAACTTAAAATATCATCTACTCGATTTAAAATATAATTTACTCCATCCACTGGAAATCCTCCTGCAATTCCTGCGGCAACGGATTGTCCATGTGAATATCATACAATATGGAACCATTCGTCGTGGCACCCTTTCTTGGATTCTCCAAATGCCCTGTTCCAATATAAGTATATGGCAGAGTGATACCATTCTCGGCACTCACCTTTCTCACAAATACCAATACCCTTTTGGCTGCCCGCTGCAAAGCCTCATCCTTGGCAGAAATATGGGCAATACTTTCCCATTGGAAAACATCTGGAGATAAGAACTTGTCATTATACTTCAAATGATCATCCAGGGAAGCATCCTTCTTCAAACCAGCAAAGACATACATATTGCCATTTTTATAGTATGTGCCATACTGATTGTGCTTCGGATTCTCCAGTATCTTCAAGAGCACCTGGTCCTGGCGATAATCCTGCCATAACAGGAAATCCTCTGTTTCATCAGCATATCTTGCCTCATATTGCGTCAGCCCATAGTTGAGTAAATCTTGCAGATATGCCTCATATTCCTGTTCTCTTTCACCACACAAATGCACTTCACTCTCTTTTATCTTCACCGCATTTCCATCTTCCAGGAATCGCAAAGCATGCTCCAGTTGTTCTGACTTAAAACCAGGAATCTCCTCCTGGATATTGGCTTCTATGTGCGATAACCGAGTCTCTCCGCTCAGTAAATTTTTGATTACCAAATACTCATGCTCTCTTACCAAAGGCAAAAGACTTGAAAGATAGTTGATGCAAGCTATCTGCTCTTCTGAGAATACAGGTAAATCCTCTTCCTCTATACCCTTCAAGAAGCCATAATAAGAATTGGTTTTCTTGGAGCCAATTTTTATCTTCATGAATTTCAAGAGATTAGGAGCATAATCACTATTCATATAATCCATGTGCGATGGATAAGATGGAGTCTTCAGATATGCCTTGAAATTCTGATAATCCATCTTCAGATAGTTGATGCGATTGAAATTCTCGCTCTCTATCTTGTCAATGATTTCTTCTTTAGAAAGATCGTCGATATGTATCTCACACCATAATTGTCCAGACCCAAACTTTTGAAATCATTCCTTACCATAAACTTCAAAAGTTTCTTTTCCAAGATGGAATTTCGGGAAAGACTACCAAGTGCCAAGGCTATATGAACGCTACGCTTATAGCTGTTGCCGATGAAATCGAGTATCGTAACATAAGGCTTGTTGGCATACTTACGAAGTCCTCGACCCAATTGCTGTAAGAAGATGGTACTCGATTCCGTTGGGCGCAGGAAAAGCACCATGTTGACACCAGGAATATCCACACCCTCGTTCAGAATATCTACAGCAAACAGGATTTCCAAATCCCGGTTTTCATCTTGCAAATCATTGTAGGCACGAATACGTTCACCGGTCTTGTTCTTACCACTCAAGAAAGCTGTATGATAATAATCACCCAGATTATCAGCCATCATTCTAGCATGCTGGATGTTTCTACAGAAAGCCAGAGCCTTCAGTTTCTGTCCTTCCATACGATGTTTCTCTATCTGTTGATGGATAAACTCACAGTTTTCCGGTGTAGAAATCTGTGATATCATACGGCGTTCTCCAGAAGCAGTCAAGCCATAATCAACCAGTTCGTCACGAATACCGAAATAATGGAATGGCACAATCAGATCATTGATGATGGCATCACGAAGTCGCAACTCGTATGGGATATTATTGCCGAAAATCTCTACTACATCCTGATTATCCATACGGTTCTCGGTAGCTGTCAAACCCAGCAGGAACTCTGGCTCAAAATAGTCGATGATTTTCCGATAACTGTCCGCAACAGCATGATGACACTCATCGATGATGATATAATCGAATTCCTTCTTATCAAAGAGTTCGAGTGAGCGACACATCGACACATTAGTAGAAAACAGGAAATCTTCTTCTGTTTCCTTTGCTTCCGCATTATACAAGCCGCAAGTTTTAGAGCCACCAAATACCTTTTGGAATGTCTCTAAGGATTTCTTCAAGATAGAACCCTCGTGCACAATATAGAGTAATCTGTCTGGGTTGAAATTGAGCGCATCAAATGCTGCCAGATATGTCTTTCCAGAACCTGTAGCAGAAATCACCAAAGCCCTCTCCTGTCCGATGGCACGGTAACGATTCAATTCACGAAGTGCCTTGCGCTGCATATAGTTAGGCTTGATATCGGAATTTGCCATGTCGTAATCCATATCCCAACGCTCTATCGCAAAACTGAGTTTTGTAGAGTAATCCTTGATTCTATCCTGTGATAATTCATAAGTCTGGTTCCAAAGATTTTCAAACTCATTCATTGCATCAAGATAAGCCTCGGTATCACGGTCGCAGTTTACAACCAAATCCCACTCTATGTTTTTCAACAAAGCATAGCGGGTGATATTAGATGACCCAACAACCATCTCAATTCCATCTTCCATCTCAAAGAGATAGCCCTTGGAGTGGAATCCATTGGTAGAATAGTTTTTCTCATCGTGGAAGCATTCGTCATCCAGATGGCATTCAAAATTGGGATATCGGGTGAGGCTCATGAAAAAGTTCAAGGATTCTACGTCTGTGAAGTTCTGATAGGTAGAAGTGATGATTCTTCCTTTGGCTCCACGTTCTACGGCAGCCTTGATATCTTTAGCCAGGAGTACCAGGCCGGCTTTCTTGATAAAACTGACTGAGAAATCAAATACCTTGCAGCGACGCAAGTTCATCTGAATGGTTGACAAGAATGTTGTCTCTGTATAATTGGTTAAAAATCTTGATTCCATAAGCCCCGCTTTTTATTTTCACGTGCAAAAGTACAAAAAAGAATCCAGTTACTTCACTGTTTCTAATGTTTTCTGATGTATCACGATATTTTTTTCCTTTTTTCTCTGTTTTTCAGCATTTGAAAGTACGTATTTTTTATAAGTGATTGAGAATGAGATAAGTTTTTATCTCATAAAAAGAAGAGGTTACGAATTAGAAATAAACAGAATGTAGCATCCTGCTGTGATTTGCATAACCATCCAAAGAACTCTTTCGGTTGCAAAGGTACGATATTTAATCGGGGATAAAGAATGTTTTAAGATTTTTTATCCTCGATTTTTTACTTGGATAAATCTATTTTCATTAAACCATATTCTTCTCTATTCTTTGCTATTTCCATTTCAATCCATTCAAACATATGTGGCAAGGGTTCCTGTTTTTTGAATGGTCTATTTCGTTTGCATATTCTCATTCTTTCGTGTGTTTTGTATAAAAGTCAGCCGTCGTCGAAGAAAGACAGTCCTCGTACCTCAGACTAACTTCCTCCGACTATGGCACGGCAAGAAGAATGCGATATCATTAAGATACAAATACATAAAAATGGTTGCTGACCTGTGATGTAATAATGTGAAATCACAAATATTTTACACAAGCAAAAACTCCGTGAACCGTTATATTCTATGGCAGGTGTAGCTGTGACAGAGATTTACTCGACTATTTCGATTTTTATCGTTAATAATGCATAAATATTGGAGTTTATATACGTTTTTTAATGTATTGCACCTTATCTTTGCTTATCTGAAATCATCCATAACCAAAGTAATAGAAATAGAAAATGGCAAAGAGCAAAAAAGACTTTACATTACTTCTCATTGCGCTCTTTTGCAGTTCTTTGGCTCATGCACAAAAGCAAGTTCCTGCAGAACGGAAAGATTCCATTGACAATGGAAGTAATATTATTAAGATAGTTGGAAATCATTCCAACAAGGGTGCGGCCAACAATGCCCTTGACGTGTTGAGTGGTCAGGCTGCTGGTGTCAATGTGACATCCAACGGTCTGGATCGTATGGCTATGCTCAATAGTGTGCGAGTACGTGGTACAACCTCCATACCGCAAAGATGTCTGGATCTGAACAAGAAGCTGAAGCAGAACAAGGTCTACGAGTAAGAGCTGACATAAGCATTACATAAACAAGGACATTTAATGTGTCATCTATTCAGGAACAAAGGGCAGACAAATCCGACTTTCATAATTCTGTATGCCATACCAAGACTGCCAGGGACAAGCGTTGCCTTTGTGCTGTCTTGGTTCTTGTATGGATGTACCCAGCCTTTGTTTATAGAACAAAAGATGAATGTAAACTTAATATAAAATACAATGTTTAAATATAAGAAATCAAGATTATCCGCATTCTTTGCCGCCATCAATATCGTTCTTGCTGATATTGGCGGAAAGAAGACTACATATATTATTTCATTTCGCGCTAAAAGTATCATAATCATGTCTGTTTCAGTTGTGATGTTGGTAGCATGTGAAAGACATGCTTCTACAAGCGAGCAGATGGATATTGCGGAAAAACTCATGAATACAAAACCAGATTCGGCGCTTACAATTTTAAACAGCATTCACGCCTCTGGTTTCAAGGGTAAGGATGCTGCCAAATATGCGTTGCTGAAATCTATGGCACTGGACAAGAACTGCATAGACACCACGACCTTTGATATACTTGAACCCGCCATTGACTATTATATCAAAAACGGAACTCCAGACGAACAGTTTCGGACATATTATTATCAAGGCAGGATTTATCAGAATCAAGGTGATGACGATTCTGCAATGCTCTCTTTTATGAATGCCTGTGATTTGAAGCAAGCAGTTACCGACTCGTTATTGCTGGCACATACATTTGTGGCGCAAGGTACATTGTATCTCAAACAGTACAAGACAAAAGAATTCATTCAAAACAATATGGCAGCAGCGAAACTTTATGGAGCTATCGGCAGAGACTTGCTTGAAATCAAAAGCTACACCAATGCCATTGATGGGTATGTTATGCTCAACAACAAGACTGCAGCGGACAGCCTTATATCCATCTGTGTGCCTTTAGTACAAAAGAACCAAGATGGTGAAGCGTACCTGTTTCCCTCATTGCTTTCTTACACTGTGGAATTTTGTACTCCTGCCGACATCAAATCTTTTTTAAATCAGAATCAAGACTTGGATTTGACTAAAGACGACAAGATGAATTTTGCCCAAGGCTATTCAAAAATTGGAGACTATGGCAAGGCTATGAAGTTGCTTTCTGAAATAACTCCAGATCGTTTCACATTGGATTCTCTCAAATACGCTTCTGTAAAAATCGATATCTTGGAAAAACAGGGCAATTATGAACAAGCTCTGAATTTATACAAGGACTATTCTGCGATGCTTGAACGCTATCAAAAAGAATTGCTCTCGCACGATTTGTTGTTTGCAGACAAGAAACATCAGCTTGAGATAAAGAGCCTTGTAGAGATTAAAGGAAGAGACCGAATCATTTTGTATGCACTGTGCGGTATATTTGGATTGATTATGCTTGTGGGCTGGCTATATTACCGAGGACACCTAAACAGAGCCAAACGTATTTTAGCAGAAAAAGAGAATGAGAACCTAAAACTTGGGCAAGAGAATCTGCGCAAAGAAAAAGAGAAGGTTGAACTCGAACGAGACAAAAAAATTCTGGAAACTGTCAACCTCAAATTAGAAATAGCCCAGTTGGAAAACGAGCGTAATCATCTGAAAAATTTACAGATAGAACAGCAGGAACTGGCAAAACCCATTCAAAATGTAATCAAGAAAAGACTTGACATCCTCAATGGCCTGCTTGCTAAAGAAATTACTCAAAACGACTGCTATGCGGAGCCATACAACAAATGGATAGAGACTCTTCATAATGACAAGCAGAAGTTCATGGATTCTACCCGTCTCGCTTTTGCTGCGTCACATCCAAAGTTTATGGAGTATCTTGAACAACATGGTCTATCCATGTATGAAATAAATTATCTGTGCCTGTATGCAATCGGATTGCGTGGCAAGGAAGTCGGAAACTATATCCAAATTAAGCGTCATTACATCATAAGTCATGAAATACGAAAGAAACTTGGCTTAGACGAGCACGAAACAAATATAGGTCTGTATATCCGTAAACTGATGAGGAATTTGGAAAAGTAAACTTAGAGGCTACTCTGAAAAACTGTAGAAACGCCATCCAACGATGGCGTTTCTACTATATGTGTAGTGTCTGCATTCTAATTTTGTCCAAATCCAATGTGTTATACAATAGTTATATAGGTGCAAATTTTGATATGCACGTAAAACTTTGACGCGCCTTGTAAAACTTCTCACAACTAATATATCGTAAACTATTGAATATCAGAGAATAAAAAAGTTTAACGTAAAACTTTTGCTCTTGGTAAAAAACTTTATTTGTATTAACTTTGCTAAAAATTAATAACTTTTAGCGGCAATAAAATGAGTATGAAAAAGGTAATTATATTAGTGGTGTTGCTATTGACAACAATGGCACATACCGCTTTCGCAGAGCAACGTGGAGTGTTCATGGAGTTTCATAGAAAGATAAACCCCGGAAAAAATATGCAAGTGAACCGTGCACCAATGCGTATGCCTATAGAGGTGATCTATGATTCCGATACGCATAATATAAAGGTTACTGGTGAAAAAGGCATAGAAGCCGAGGTGTTTCTTTACAATGTAAACGGAACTCTTGAGAGTCATTCTTCAACCTTGAATACGGAATTTAGTGTTTTGGAATCTGGTACATACGTAATCTTGATACAAGGAGAATGCTGGTATGCAGAAGGAGAAATAGAAATGTAAAATCTCCTTACAAGAAGAAAGATTTAAAAAGATAATAATCCCACAGACCAGACTGTTAAAAGGTGCGGAATCCGAAAAGCAGAATGAGTAGGAACTAACTTTAAAAGCAAAGTATTATGATTAGAAAATTGTATTTTGTTTTGGTTTTGATTCTTGGATTGTCATTTAATTCTTGTACGAATGACATAAGTGAGGATGTATTGACTAACCATTCTTCCACATCATCAAACGATGAAGCAGAAATCATTAAGCTCACATCTGGTTTTAACATCAAGAAGGAGAATGGCGTGTATTCTATGGGAGACATCTTGCTCTCTGACGAGCAGGTGAAATTGCTCGATGAAACGGGTAGTATTTATCCAGTACCAAATAATACATTACCAAGTGACAGTTTGCTTGTCAGTCCGATGACAGGAACTAAAGTCATTTATCCTACAAGTATTACACGTGCGACAGGACGTGACCCAAACGAAAACGTATTTTGGAGTATGGTCAGATACGTAATAGATCCTAGTCTTACTGCTAATGAGAGAATAGTCTTGAGAAATGCCATTCAGCATATTGAGTCAAGAACAAATGTGCGTTTCTATAATGCTACAGGACAACCTACGGTTGATCCAACATATGGTTTTAAATATCCTTATGTTAATGTTAAGAATAATGAAGAAGAACCAACAGTAAGTAGTTCTTATGTAGGTCGTATAGGAGGTGAACAAGAAATGCTCATTGGTAGTAAGTGCGGTGTTGGGGTCGTTGTCCATGAACTGTGTCATGCATGTGCCATGTATCACGAACATTGCCGTTATGACAGAGATAATTACATTACCGTATATACCGAAAATGTAGAAGATAATGCATTGAATGATGTTAGAAAAATAACATCTAATTATTATACTCGAGGTGCATTTGACTTTAATTCGATAATGATTTATGGATCCTATACTTTTAGCAAGAATGGCAAACCAACAATGCTGAAAAAAGATGGAAGTACGTTCTTCCAAAATGATGTTCTGTCTGATTTGGACAGAGCATGGCTTAATTATTTTTATTTGCCATATATTGCCCGTTCTGATGTATATAGAGAATTGGACGATGTTGTTTATGATGGAAATAATAACATCTTAACAGAAGCACAACGCAAAGAGTTGCAAGCAGCATTAAACAATGGCAATCCTAATCCTCCATCAGGTGGAAGAATACCAAACATTCATTAATTTTAAAAGTTATGAATATACAAAAGACAAGATTCTGTTTCTATGCAATATTACTTATCGTACTTTCTTTGTTGGCAAGCTGTATAGATGATAATGAGCCTGTTGATAAGCAAGAGACTGTTACATTGTATGTATCTGCCAATATGGGACAGACATCAGGGCTTACAGGTACAATGCATGACTGTATGCTTGTAAAGGAAAAAGGTGATGACACATGGAATACTTGGGCACTCGAAGGAATTAAAGGCTTTAACTATGAGAAAGGGTATGATTATGAGCTTTTGGTTACTAAAACGACTTATGCCAATCCACCTGCTGATGGTGGAGCTTACGGCTATTCGTTAATACAAATCGTATCAAAAACAGCAATAGTTCATGCTAAAATTGCCAAACAAGCGTCTCTACAACAGACTTATCCAACCGTATCAGCAATTATTTCCGACCCAACTGTCAAAAGTAAGATGGAAGAAGCTTGGGCAAAAATGAAAAGTAATGCTTCTAGTAGTGGAAGAAATGAATATGGGTTCTATATCTACTACGATTCAAATAGTAAACAATATTCTTGTGGAACTATGGTAAAAGGTCCTACAATAGCAGGATGTGAAGGTACAAATGCAAGTGTTAGTTTAGGTATACCTACAAATAACATAACCGTTTGTGCATTTTTCCATTGTCACACAACTCTTGAATATTGTCCATCAACGGTCAGTAGAGCGACAGGGCCTTCATCAGCAGATAAGAGCTTTGCCACAACGAACAAATTACCTGGGATACTATATGACTATAGCATAAAGAAATTAGTTGGTGGTATGAAGAAAGATGCCTCATACAAAGTATATACTTTTGGCCCATCACAAAGAGTGTTCCCATAATTAGTATTATTAAATATGGCAATTATGAAAAAGATTATTTTTATATTATCTGTAATTTTAGGAACTGTTGCATTATATGCGCAATCCTTAAATTCAAGTAAGCGTTCGGAGGCTTTCAGCAAAAGTTCGCTCATTGAAACTGCAAAAAATGTAGCGATGACCTATGGTCCTGCATACGTTGCATATTTTAAAAGCGCAAACGTCTCAGATATTCAAGTTTTCCAAAAGGAGGATTATGGGGACAGCTTTCCTGAAATTAAAAAACAGATAGGAAGAAAGTACTATACTGTAACTTTTACATACGATAGCACTTCTGTAAAGTTCGCCTTTGATTATGCTGCTAAAGTTAGTATATGGGAAGATACTGGAGAACCTTTAGATGTAATCTTTGGTAATGGAATGGGGAGAAATTTTTTATTTCTTAACTTTAAAGAGCAAACAAATCATTCTGCCCAAAAGAGAATGAAAGTGGCTCCAGGCTTAATTGAAGAAGTTCCTTTGCAAACAGAAAAAGAGCCAGAAAACATTTGGAATTAGCAAGGATATATAACATTGATAGTCAAACGGGAATTGAATGAGAGAAATATTGGTTATAAAGCTATCCAATAGTTTTGCATACACAAACAATTTCTGTTTGACTATATTTATAAAATGATAGGCTATGAGATATTTAATTGTATTTTTATTTGCGTTGTGTTTTGTTGCATGCCAACAAAACGACAGTATTGTGCCTGATGTTGCAAAATCAAGTAAAGAATATTCTGTTAGCGATAAGTCTGTAACAAGGGCAATTCAAACATACAGAGAACCAACAAATGAAGAGAAACAGGTTTTAAGTACTGATTTCCCATATTTGAATACAGATAGAGTAATGGTTACAGATGAAGCCAATCCACTTTACAATTGTATCGCTTATTCTATGGGATTAGAGGACAGATGGATAGACCCAGAGTCTCCATTGTCAAGTTTTCAGCAGCAATACCAAAATGCTAAGATACTGTACTATGCGCCAAATAATTATTCCGTAACATCTACTTTGGATTATAATGCAGATGTTGACGGTTGGGGTACTTCTGACAGAAATATGACCCATGGTAGTAAAAGATATAGTGGGACTACATGGGAGTCTAAATTAGGAAGATATCTCAGAATAACACATGACAGACTAGGCTTAATGGGAAATCTATATGGTGATGTGCAAACGTCTTTTAACATATCAAACTCTCGTATGAGCGAGATAGCAAGAACTATAGAGATGGATACATTAACTATGTCTGACAAGGAGAAAATAAAAAAAATAGCTTCACAGGTACCTGATAGTATAAGATCTCGTTTTTCCATTTTGGTAGATAAATGGAATTTTGCAATAGACCATAATCCAAAGACTCGGTATAGTGCAAGCACATATTCTTATGCAGGATTGCCAGAATTTAATTCTCTCAAATCAATGGGAGAACAAATTATTCCACTAATTATGGAGCGACTTATAAACCCTTCAGATTTCTATTTACTTGTTCTTTATGAAGCTGTTCAAAATGACAGCAATCAAAAGATAACATATAAAAATGGCGATTTTCATATCTTGGAAGGCGAGCAAAACAGAGCAATAAGGTGTGTAAAGAAATGGCTCGAACAACTAAAGTAAAACTCAAAAACTAAAATAAACTATCGGGAATGAAAATGAACTTTAGCTTTTTATCCCCGATTTTTTGATTGAAAAAAACAAATTTAGCAAGGAAGTAAAATCTTGTTTTTTGATTGTTCAGTTTTTATATCCATATTTTTGTTTGCTATTCAAAAATGAAAATATTACTACCCATTATGAGTATGTTTCTGAACGTGTCGTATGCGCAGAAAACAGATACAACTAAAACTTTTGGCTGAAAATAACGTTACAGACAACGTTCGTCTCATTCATTTCGAGATTGAATCTGTTTTGCCCATAATACTAAGAATGTACTCTTCTCCTAAATAGCCATCAATTTCTTGGACAATTACATTGTCAACAATAATAGATTTGAGTTCCTGTTGGATCCTTCTTGGAGAAATAGGACGCTTGTCTGCATCAAAAACAAATTGCGAAGGACATTTAAAGTTGAAAAGCACAAGATGCTGCTTTCCGCCATAGTTCAGTGTCACTGGTACTTTGCTATCGCTATGTCCTTTAAGCTCATTACTCAGCTCCTCAATTACACTTTGACGCTGGAAGTAAGAATCTACATAAGTAGGATCCTCATGGCATCCGCTTAAACTAATCACGGCTGAAATAGCCACAATGACCATTGATATCTTTTTCATTACTATTGTTTTTATTATATAACGGCGAGATATTATTATTGTTATGTATGATGGCAAAAAATGATTGAGAATTCTGTATTGAATGTTCTATTTGTACTTGCACATTCTCATCCTATCGTGTCCTATGTATAAAAGTCAGCCGTCGTCGAAGAAAGACAGTCCTCATACCTCAGACTAACTTCCTCCGACTATGGCACGGCAAGAAAAATCCTTGGCGGTATGCCTTGAAATACTTCAAGACTATACTGCCAAGGACTTTTCTTTGTTTGCCGTGCTGACAACGGCTGACTTTTATAGCCACAACTCGCAGTTCCATTTTTTATCGCACAATCCAAACGACATGAAACAGTGGCACGCCACCCTTTCATGTCTCAGTAGTACGGCATGAGGAAAAGTGCTTCTTTTTGTCGGTTGCAGGCTAACCGATCAAAAGAAACACCATTCCTTGATTTGCCGTACCATTTTGTTTGCATACTCCACCGCAAGAAAGAAGTCATTGATGTAAACCTCAACGACCACTTTCATGCTTGGCTGCACAGCCTTGGAGAAAACCCGATGCAAGAAGCATGGACAAGCCATACTCTTCTTTCACCGGAATTTCTCTGAAGGCTGTGCCATTCTTGTATGCGATTTCCATTTTCCTAAAAACATTTGCAAGACAGTAATTGTATCCATTTCTCAGAAATGAGTATGCGATAATCGTGCAGTCCAAAAACTTCCGTGAAGTTTCTATTTTCATTTGCCGCTCTGATTTTCTTTCCTCCACATGGTCTTTCCTTTTGGCATCAACCGTTATCGTGCAGGTGCAAAGGTATGGCAGCGGGCTTTGGAAATAAAAGGTCGAGCCTTCGGTTTTCGAAAAAATCTCCACACCGTTGGGTAGTATTTTTCCGGAAAATTCTTCTATAATCTGCTGAATAGCTTAAAATGAGCGATTTAT
>ERZ1023877.4-NODE-4-length-143082-cov-81.823747_pt1 | contig 143082 bp, 113 predicted proteins | sample MGYA00380392_ERZ1023877 | MGnify/ENA primary metagenome ERZ1023877 (study PRJEB33179, sample SAMN07449003) | human gut metagenome | biome: Human-gut; feature: Human associated habitat; material: Faeces | host: Homo sapiens | place: India: Bhopal | collected...
TTGTCGCTTTGCAAGCAAAATCCCACTAAACCCTATAGGTTGCGGATTTGAGGTATAATAGTTTGATGTTGCAAAGATAATATATAAATTCGATATTCACAAATTTTGTGAAGGAAACTTTGGCTAAACAACAATAATTGTGATTATCTATGTTAAAAATCATAAGATTTGATTACTTCCCGACTTGCAACTCAGCTCTTATTCATGAAATATGTCACAATATCTATTTTGCAAGTCTTTGTTTTCAAGATATTTAGTTTTGGTGACCTTCATCTGATGAACCCCACCAACTTTTCGATTCTACCAAGCATAAACTAGAAGAAACGGTGAAGGCTACTGATAAGCCTCCACCGTTTGTTACTTTATTTCGTTGCTCTAACGAATATATAACATTACCTAGTTTTATAAAGCCCAAAGCAGCTACAACAAGACATTAAATCTCACAGGCTCCTCGCCTGTACGTAATTTGTACGTTTTCATAAAGCATCTTCTGCATCTTATCAACATAAGTTTTTTCTACAAAAAAGTCTCATAGTCTCATTTTCTTCCTCAAAATACCAGTTATCTTTCTGATGATTAACAACTTAACATCAATGACACTTCTTGAAAAATGCGGCAAGAAGTATCATCAATGTATCATGGAAGTATCATCATATTATGGTCGTACAACTATAGGGTGTATAGTCGTACGACTAAACAGGTTATAACCGTACAACTAAAGGGGTTATAGTTGTACGATAACAAGGGGTTGCCACTAAGCTCGACAGAGGTGCTGACTGCAGTCAGCAGACCTGCTGACTAGGCTCGGCAGAGGTGCTGAGCCTAGAAGCAACAGTTGGGAAGATACTTGCTTGCACCCGAGAAGATACTTACTTCAACCCAAAAGGATACTTACTTCAACCCAAAAGGATGCTTACTTGCACCCCAAAAGATACTTACTTGAACCCCAAAAGCCGTTTACTTCAACTTCCTATCATCATTCCTTTTTCCTCAAGCGATAGAGCGTAACAGGTCCTTCCTTGGTAGCATACATTCTGGCTGCCGGTTCCTCGCAGAGATCATTCAATACCTTGCTGGCATGATAGCGGGTGACACCGAATTTGCGAATCATATCCTTCACCGTGATATATCCCTGCTGCTGGCAAATCTCCACAATGTCGGCAAACTCCTGATCCGCCTCCTTCGGAGCAAATTTCACATTCCAATACTGGCGACTACAACCGTTAGAACGACGTTTCAATCTTTCCAGGAATTCCTTCGTGGGCTGAATTTCCAAACCGCAGACTGCTACTTCGTTGGCAGGAATCAGGTCGCCCTCATGATAGGTCTTCTTCCATTCATTTCCCTCCTTATCCTTATGCTTCACCACGCCCAGTTTAGGCTTGACGATAAACATATCACCTACCCTCACCTCGTTGCCGTCAGCCAAGGCATAAAGCGTTTCATCCTCCAGCGTTTCCAATGCAGAGATAAAGGAGGAAACATTCATCGCACAATGATCGCGAACACGTTTCTCCATCTTCTCCTGGTCAACGATATCCCGCTTCACAAACATCGGATGTATCTGATACTTACCGCTTTCGTCCTTCAAGGGCGTGCGATGCTCCAAATAATTGATTGAACCTGTTGCTCTTGCCATATTCTTAGTTTTTTGATTCTTTAAAAGATTATGCGCAAAAATACTGATTATTAGCGAGATATGCAATTATTTTGTGTTAACTTTGCTAAAAGATAGAGTTATAAAGGAGAGTTTCGTGATAAAAGATAGAGTTATAAAGGCATGTTTTATGATAAAAGATAGAGTTATAAACCCTATCTTTTACTCTATTTCCTCTATCCTTGCCAATTCCCAACCCTTGAACTGCATGATAATCTTATGAAGCGTTGTGCCCTGGCGAAGAGACTCAACCCTTGGAGCATCGGCATATCGTCTAATCTGTTCCACTGCATCCAACCATTGCTTCTCCGACTTCTTCATAGGGCTACCATCTTCCTTCAAGACATCCTTCAACTCTTCATCAAACTCCTTTCTGGAGAGAACCTTGAGTTCGAGGATATAACTGTGCAGACTGGCATAATGGGTATGATCAGGCAACAAGAAGAAATCACAATAGCCATGATTCAACTCCAATTCGGGAGCCGTGATGTAATAATCGTTGAGGTTCAAGTATGCCATAAAGAAACCTTGCAGGTTTCGCTCCGATTCTATTCCGTCACGCACAGAAGAAACCTTAGCGTAAGCTTCAGCCATGAAACGCAGTCCTTCCTCCCATATACCATCATAAGCCATATCATAATAGTAATCCGTCAATCTGTTGGTATCTACATACGACTTTGCCTGATACTCTTCTTCCAAATATCCGTAATACTGCTTGCGAACATTATTATTAGGAATGCCCAAAATCAACTTAGAACCACGTGTACCCTTGATGGTCAACATACCATAATAAAACAGCAAACTTGGGAAGATTTCAGCCTTCGGTATCTGATAGGCAGAGAACTGCTCCTCCAGTTGGGCAACAATCTGTCCCTCTTCAGCTATCTTGCGGATGATACCCTTGCGCTCGCCATCCAACTTATCGAATTGCAAGAGTTTCTTCATCTTGCCATAATCGGTCTTGGTATTCGGGTCTATCATCTGCCGAGGAGAGCGTCCGTAATCCATGTAGTTGCGGAGATAGTAGAGCACCATGTCGCAATTAAACATTCTGACACTCTTATTCAATGCTTCTTCTGCAAAGCAATAGTTGTCGTACCAAGGCTTCATATCGTTGACGATGGCTTCCACATCGCTATCTGCAGGAATGCTTCCCATCTCCTTATAATAAGTGAACATCTCGACTACATCCTTGGTAGAGAAGCCCAGCATCTCGTCGAACTCTGGCTTTACGGAGATATTCCATCCCACATTATACCCACTTGTCACATCATCCAGGGTTACAGGACTGACACCCATCATGAAGATGCGCTCGAAGTTTCCCTTGAACTTCTTGAAGACATCCCGATAGAAACCATCAGCATGAGTAATGGCATGATACACTTTCTCACCATGCTCATTGAGCACTACATTAGTAAAATTATCATACTCATCGATGATAAGATAAAGCTGAAATTGATTTGCCCTTGCTGCATCAAAGATTATCTGCATCTTATCAGCATACTGTGTCTTAGTCTTGATTTCCTGAACCTTCTTATCACCATAATATGCAGCATACTGCTCTGCAAAACTATCCAACTTGATACAGAGATAGGCGTTGAATCTTTCCTCCAAAACTTCTATCTTACCTGTAATTTGAGAAAAATCCAGGAACAGTACCTGGTAAATTCCTTGCAGGGATGTAGGATGCTGCCCTATCCACAAACTACCGAAGAGTTTTTCGAAATTCTCCTTCTGATTACAGTCATAGTAAGAGTAGAGCATACTGAGAAATATGCTCTTTCCAAAACGACGGGGACGGATGAAGAAGAGATTGCGAGGCTGCTTCTCTAGCTCTGGCAAAAACTTCGTCTTATCGACATAATATAGATTCTGACTCATCACTGTGGCGAAATCAGACACTCCGTATGGTACTTGTTTTACTTGCTGTTTCATCATGCTATGAAATTTAACCAGTTTACATATGCAAAGTTACGGCTTTATTTTGAAACAACCAAAGTTTTCACAGCTTTTTTGTTCAAATAAGAAATCCCTGCCATAGGAAGCCTTTCCTACAGCAGGGATTTTTCTATTGGGAATCATCAAGAATGACTTAACTATCAATTCTTAACTACTAACTGTCAATTCTTAATCACTAATAAATAATCACTAAACATTATTTATACTCTCCCCAAGCCTTGATGTCGATATCCTCGAGCTTGGTGGTGCAGAATGCATAGATGAATGCACTCGCCAGACGGCTATTGGTAATCAATGGCACGTTCAGGTCGATGGCTGCACGGCGAATCTTATAACCATTGCTCAACTCGCTGCTGGTCAAGTTCTTTGGAATATTCACGACCATATCAATCTCGTGGTTGTGGAGCATCTCCAAAGCCTTTGGCGCACCGCCTTCTGCCTCCTCTGATGGCCAGAGTACACGGGTGTTCTCAATGCCGTTCTCGGTGAGGAACTTGCTACTACCACCAGTTGCATACAGCTTGTAACCATGCTTAACCAGCATCTGGGCAGCATCGAGCAAATCTACCTTCTGCTTGGCAGAACCTGTAGAAAGCAGGATGTTCTTGGCTGGAATACGATGACCCACAGAAAGCATACTCTTCAGAAGTGCGGTAGATGTATCGTCGCCCAAGCAACCTACCTCACCCGTACTGCTCATATCCACACCCAATACTGGGTCAGCCTTCTGCAAACGGTTGAAGCTGAACTGAGATGCCTTGATACCTACATAGTCGAGATCGAAGAGGTTCTTGTGTGGCTTCTCTACTGGCAAACCGAGCATCACGCGGGTAGCCAACTCGATGAGGTTGATCTTCAATACCTTGCTCACGAATGGGAACGAACGGCTGGCACGCAAGTTACACTCGATAACGAGAATATCATTGTCACGAGCCATGAACTGGATGTTGAATGGACCGTTGATGTGCAACTCCTTGGCAATCTGACGACCTACTCGCTTTACACGACGAACTGTCTCAACATACAACTTCTGAGGAGGGAACTGGATGGTAGCATCGCCTGAGTGAACACCGGCAAACTCGATGTGCTCGGAAATCGCATAGGCAATCACCTCGCCATTCTTTGCCACTGCATCCATCTCAATCTCCTTGGCATGTTCGATAAACTTACTTACTACCACTGGGTGATCCTCACTTACGTTGGCAGCCAACTGCAGGAATCGCTTCAGCTCTTCCTCATTAGAACATACGTTCATCGCAGCACCAGAAAGCACGTAGCTAGGACGAACCAATACTGGGAAACCTACACGCTCGATGAAGTTGTCGATGTCCTCCATAGAGGTCAGGGCGCTCCACTCTGGCTGGTTGATGCCGTTGTTGGTCAACATCTGAGAGAACTTGGCACGGTCCTCAGCATTATCGATGTCCTTGGCAGCAGTACCCAGGATTGGCACGTTCTGTGCATCCAGGTGCATAGCCAAGTTGTTTGGAATCTGACCACCGGTAGATACGATGACGCCATGAGGCTGCTCCATCTCGATGATATCCATCACACGCTCGAAGGTCAACTCGTCGAAGTAGAGACGGTCGCACATATCGTAGTCGGTAGATACGGTCTCTGGGTTGTAGTTGATCATCACTGAGCGCCAGCCTTCCTTGCGGATGGTGTTCAATGCCTGAACGCCACACCAGTCGAACTCTACGGAAGAACCGATGCGGTAAGCACCCGAACCGAGTACGATGATAGAACGGTGGTCGTTCTCGAAGGTGATGTCACTCTTCACGCCAGCGTAAGTTACATAGAGGTAGTTGGTCTGGGCAGGATACTCAGCTGCCAGGGTATCAATCTGCTTCACTACAGGCAGGATGCCATAGCTCTTGCGCTTGTTGCGAACCAGGAGGGCTGCCTTGTGCATGTTGCCCAACTCCTGCTCCAAGCCAACGGCACGGGCTACCTGGAAGTCGGTGAAACCATAAACCTTAGCGGTGCGGAGCAAATCCTGGTCAAGCGTATTGATGTTGCACTTCTTCATCGCCTCGTCGATGTCGATGATGTGCTTCAACTTCTCCAGGAACCACTTGTCAATCTTGGTCAAGTCGTGAATCTGATCAACGGTATAGCCCTTGTGCATAGCCTTTGAAATCACGAACACACGCTTATCTGTTGGCTCGCGCAAAGCTGCATCGATATCATCGATTTCAAGCTCCTTGTTCTCTACGAAACCGTGCATGCCCTGACCAATCATACGAAGACCCTTCTGGATAGCCTCCTCGAAGTTGCGGCCGATGGCCATTACCTCACCTACTGACTTCATAGATGAACCCAACTCCTTATCTACGCCACGGAACTTAGACAAGTCCCAACGAGGAATCTTACAAACCACGTAGTCCAATGCTGGCTCAAAGAAAGCTGATGTAGTCTTGGTTACAGAATTCTTCAACTCGAACAGACCGTAACCCATACCGAGCTTGGCTGCAACGAAGGCAAGAGGATAACCGGTAGCCTTAGATGCCAAGGCAGATGAACGGCTCAAGCGGGCATTCACCTCGATAACGCGATAGTCCTCGCTCTTAGGGTCGAAGGCATACTGCACGTTACACTCACCCACGATTCCGATATGACGGATAATCTTGATGGCGAGGGCACGGAGCTTATGATACTCAGCATTGCTCAGGGTCTGAGATGGAGCGATGACGATACTCTCACCGGTATGGATTCCCAGTGGGTCGAAGTTCTCCATGTTACAAACTGTGATACAGTTGTCGTAACGGTCGCGAACCACCTCATACTCAATCTCCTTCCAGCCCTTCAAGCTCTTCTCTACCAATACCTGTGGAGAGAATGAGAAGGCCTTCTCTGCGAGCTTGTTCAGCTCCTCCTCGTTGTCAGCGAAACCGGAACCGAGTCCACCCAAGGCGTAAGCAGCACGGATGATGACAGGATAACCGAGCTCGGCAGCGGCCTTGCGGGCCTGCTCGATGTTCTCGCAAGCCTCGCTCTTGATGGTCTTCACGTTGATTTCATCCAGCTTCTCTACGAAGAGCTCACGGTCCTCAGTATCCATGATAGCCTGAACAGGAGTACCCAACACCTTGACATTATATTTCTCCAGGATGCCCTGGCGATAGAGTTCCACACCACAGTTGAGGGCTGTCTGACCACCGAAGCTGAGGAGGATACCGTCTGGCTTCTCCTTCTGGATGACACGCTCTACGAAATATGGCTGCACTGGCAGGAAGTAAATCTGGTCGGCAACGCCTTCTGATGTCTGTACGGTTGCGATATTCGGGTTGATGAGCACAGTCTCGATACCTTCCTCGCGCAATGCCTTCAGGGCCTGCGAACCTGAGTAGTCGAACTCACCTGCTTCACCGATCTTCAAGGCTCCAGAACCTAAGAGGAGCACCTTCTTTATATTTTCGTCTTTCATCTTTATTCCTAATTATTTAAGTGTTTCTACAAACTTATCAAACATGAACTCTGTATCCACAGGGCCTGAGCAAGCCTCTGGGTGGAACTGGCTTGAGAACCAAGGGTTCACCTTGTGGCGGATACCCTCGTTAGAGCCATCATTCATATTTACAAAGAGTTCCTCCCAGTCGTTGCCCAATGTCTTGGCATCAACGGCATAACCGTGGTTCTGAGAGGTGATGTAGCAATTGTTGGTTCCTACCATGCGCACTGGCTGGTTGTGTGAACGGTGACCATACTTCAACTTGTAGATAGTAGCACCGGCTGCCTTGGAAAGCAACTGGTTACCCATACAGATACCGCAGATAGGCTTGCGGCTCTGGCTGATCTGCTTGCGAATAATGTTTACTGCATCCTCACACATATCTGGGTCGCCAGGACCATTGGCCAGGAACAGTCCGTCGAAATCCATATCGGTGTAATCGTAATTCCAAGGCACACGAATCACCTCAACGCCTCTGTTGATGAGGCAACGGATGATGTTTGCCTTCACACCGCAGTCAACGAGTACCACCTTCTTGCCGGCACCCTCGTTATAACGGATAATCTCCTTGCAGCTCACCTGGTCAACGAAGTTTACACCCTCGTAGTTAGCCTCAGGGATGTTGTCTGGTTCATCATCAAAGAGAATCTTACCCATCATCACACCATGCTCACGAAGCACCTTAGTCAACTCACGGGTATCGATGCCTGTGATTCCAGGCACCTTTTCGCGCTTCAACCAGTCGGCAAGACTCTCCACTGCATTCCAGTGGCTATACTGCTCGCTGTAATCATTCACGATGATGGCAGAAGCATAAATCTTGTCACTCTCCATGAAGGTTGGCAAACCGTTCTCCTCGAAAGTAAATGGTGGCACACCATAGTTGCCCACGAGAGGGAATGTAAGTGTCATCAACTGACCGGCGTAAGAAGGGTCGGTCAAACTCTCTGGATATCCCATCATGGCTGTGTTGAACACAACCTCGCCCGCTACAGGAGCGTCATATCCAAAAGATTTGCCATGGAACTTGGTTCCATCGCTCAAAACTAAGGTTACTTTTTTCATATCTGACATTTGATTCTTTTATTTCATACTTATAAGAGCAAATGAATTCTTCACTCTTCGTTCTTCACTCTTCACTTATTTATGATAAACGTTTTCGATATAGTTCACAAACGACTGGTTGCAGAGCTTCGTGCCGCCTGGGGTTGGATAATGACCGGTGAAATACCAGTCGCCCTTGTGGTTTGGAATCGCCTCGCGCAAGCCCTCGATGCTCTGGAACACGAGCTGGATAGGAGTAGTCATGCCCTCTGGGCGAAGCATCTCTACTATCTTCTCGTTGATTTCCTCGATGGTGAATGGCTTGTAGATGGCGCGCACCGGGTTAATCTGCTCCTCCTTCGGCTTGGCAAGTTCTGCCTTGCATGCCTCGTAGGTCTGCTCGATGAGGTCCTCCATCTTTCTGTCTTTCAGCAGCTGGATGGCTGCACGGAACACGCAGAACTCTTCCAGTCTTGCCATATCGATGCCGTAATAATCCGGATAACGGATCTGAGGGGCACTGGATACGACTACAATCTTCTTAGGATGCAGACGGTCGAGGATGCGGAGGATGCTCTCCTTCAGGGTAGTACCACGTACGATACTGTCGTCGATGATGACAAGATTATCCACATTCGGCTCGATACTTCCGTAGGTTACATCGTAAACGTGACTCGCCAGGTCGTTGCGGCTGTTGCCCTCGGTGATGAAGGTACGGAGCTTGATATCCTTCCATGCAATCTTCTCCGAACGGACGAAATCGCCGAGAATATCGTATAATTCTTCCTTAGATGGAATATGGTCGAGGTTGGCAATCTGTTCTATCTTGCTTTCGTTGAGATACTTCTTGAAACCGCTCAACATTCCATAGTAAGCCACCTCGGCTGTGTTCGGAATGTAGCTGAACACGGTGTGATCTACATCGTAATCCACTGCCTTCAGGATAGGCTGGGTCAACTGCTCGCCCAACTGCTTACGCTCCTGGTAGATATCCTTGTCGGAACCACGGCTGAAGTAGATGCGCTCAAATGAGCAGGCTGAATCGCCCTTCTGCTCCATGATGCGCTCGATACTGCACTCGCCGTTCTTCTTCACGAGAAGCGCCGTGCCCGGCATCAGCTCCTGCACATCCTCTGCCTCCAGGTCGAAGGTGGTCTGAAGTACAGGGCGCTCGCTGGCTACTACCACGATTTCATCGTTCTTGTAGTAGAATGCAGGACGGATGCCCCAAGGGTCGCGCATGGAGAACATCTCGCCAGAACCGGTGATACCGCAGACCACATAACCGCCGTCGAAGTCCTTCATCGTGGTCTTGAGCACGTTGCTCATCTTCACGTGGTCTTCGATGTAGTTGGTGATGTCGGTGTTCTCCATCTCCATCGCCTTTGCAGCCACGAAGTTGCGCTCCACCTCTCTGTCAAGTCGGTGGCCCATCAGTTCGAGCATGATGTAGGTGTCGCTGTAGATGCGTGGGCTCTGGCCCTGCTTGGTCAGCTCCTGGAAGATTTCATCTACGTTGGTCATATTGAAGTTACCGCAAAGGCAGAGGTTCTTCGCCTTCCAGTTGTTGCGGCGCAGGAATGGGTGCACATACTGGATACCACTCTTTCCGGTGGTACTGTAACGCAGGTGTCCCATGTAGAGTTCGCCTGCGAAAGGCAGTTCCTCTTGGGCAAACTTAGCATCAGCAAGCTGCTCGGGAGTCAAGTTCTTGAAATTGGCATTTGCCTTGCCGAAGATTTCGGTCACGGCGTTCTTGCCCTCCGCACGCTCACGAAACATATACTCATGTCCTGGCTTTCCGCCCAGTTTGACACAAGCCATACCAGCACCCTCCTGTCCACGGTTGTGCTGCTTCTCCATCATCAGATAGAGTTTGTTGAGTGCGTACATCCAAGTACCGTACTTCTGCTGGTAATACTCCAGTGGCTTGAGCAATCTGATCATTGCCACGCCACACTCATGTTTCAATGGTTCCATACTCTTTATTATCCTTTATCTTATTTAGTTAAATCTGAATATTCCTATCCGAGGGACACCCCTCCAAAAAAAGGGAAACGTCAAGAAACGACGAATCCCTTTATCTTATTCTACAGTAACCGACTTGGCCAAGTTTCTTGGTTGGTCAACATTCTTACCCTTACATACAGCTACATGGTAAGCCAGCAGCTGCAAAGGAATAGTAGCCAATAATGGCTCCAGACACTCCAGAGTCTCAGGGAGTTCAATCACTTCGTCGGCAATCTTGGAAATGGTTTCATCGCCCTTGCTGACAATAGCAATGACACGACCCTGACGGGCCTTGATCTCCTGAATATTAGACAAGACCTTCTCGTACATGAAGTTGTGGGTGGCAATGACAACCACTGGCATATCGCTGTCAATCAACGCGATAGGGCCATGCTTCATCTCCGCAGCAGGATAACCCTCAGCGTGGATGTAGCTAATCTCCTTCAACTTCAAAGCACCCTCCAAGGCTACAGGATACTGGAATCCGCGGCCCAGATAGATGAAATTGCGAGCGTATGTAAACGTACGGCTCAAGTCAGCTATCTTATTGTTGAGCTTCAGCACCTCCTTCATCTTGGCAGGAATGTTCCAAAGCTGTTCTGTAATCTTCTGATAATCGTTTTCACTGATGGTACCCTTCTCCTTACCGATGGCAAGTGCCAGGAGGATAAGGACGGTAACCTGACCGGTGAATGCCTTGGTAGAAGCAACACCAATCTCCGGACCTACGTGAATATAGGTACCCGTATCAGTCTCTCGTGCGATGGAAGAACCGATGGAGTTACAGATACCATAGATAAACGCACCGCTCTCCTTGGCAAGCTTGATGGCAGCCAAGGTATCAGCGGTTTCACCACTCTGGGAAATGGCGATGACGACATCATCCTTCGTTACCACAGGATTGCGGTAACGGAACTCTGATGCATATTCCACTTCCACCGGGATGCGGCAGTAGTTCTCAATCATCTGCTTGCCGATGAGTCCGGCGTGCCATGATGTTCCACAAGCCACGATGATGATTCGCTTGGCATTGAGGAGCTGCTGGCGATGGTCGGTAATGGAGCTGAGCACTACGCCCATCTCTGTCTCCGTCTTGCAGGTTGTATCGTCGCCGTCGGTCATCACACGGGTCTCCACGGTGCGGCTCACCACACGGCCACGCATACAGTTGCGCAGGCACTCAGGTTGCTCGAAGATTTCCTTCAGCATGAAGTGAGGGAAACCACCCTTCTCAATCTGGCCGAGATCGATATCCACGGTCTGAACCTCAGGGTTGAGCTTTACGTTCTGGATATTCACCACCTGCAATTCCTGTCCGAGACGCATCACGGCGATGTTGCCATCCTCCAGGTAAACCACCTTGTCGGTGTATTCGATGATAGGACTGGCATCCGAACCGAGATAGAACTCTCCGTCCTCGCCAATACCCACCACCAGCGGGCTCTGCTTGCGAGCAGCGATAATCTGGTCAGGGTTGCGCTTGTCGAGAATAGCGATGGCGTAAGCGCCAATCACCTGACGGAGCGCAACCTGAACGGCGGTCAACAAATCAAGATCCTTCTTCACCTGGATGTATTCAATGAGCTGTACGAGCACCTCAGTATCAGTCTCGCTCTTGAACTCCACACCCTTTGCCATCAGGTTCTTCTTGATGTCGGCATAGTTCTCGATAATACCATTATGAATCATGGCAAGGTTCTTGCTTGAAGAATAATGAGGATGAGCATTCACAGCTGAAGGCTCTCCATGGGTAGCCCAACGTGTATGGGCAATACCTACATGTCCTGAAATATCCTTGTCTGCACAGAACGCTTCCAAATCTGCCACCTTGCCCTTTGCCTTATATACATTCAAAGAGCCGTCATTGCCAATAAGGGCAACTCCCGCAGAATCGTATCCGCGGTACTCCAGACGCTTCAAGCCCTTGATGAGGGCTGGATAAGCGTCACCCTTACCTAAATATCCTACTATGCCACACATACTTATATATATATATTTATGTTGTATTTTCGTTTGCTAATCCTGACCTTTTATCCTTTGCTATTATCGCAGGATATTGACAACCAATGATGCAACTGATGTTAAAATACTTACAGCAGAGAACCAGAGTGATGTGGCAGAACCAATAGCCGAGTTCTGTGCCTTCACCTTGTTAGGCTCTACATAGATAACATCATTCTGCTGCAGATAGAAATATGGAGAATTGATGATGTTAGCATCATTCAAGTTCAGATAATGAATATGCTTCTCTCCCTGAGCATCCTCACGGATCAGCATCACATTCTCACGCTTACCATAGATGGTCAAATCGCCTGCTGAAGCCAAGGCCTCGATAATGCTCATCTTTTCCTGAGGGACGGTTACTACTCTTGGAGCATTAACTTCACCCGTAACTACTACACGGTAACTTGCCATTCTTACAGTAACGATAGGATTCTCCTTATCTGACATGTATGGACGAACCTTATTCTTGATCAATTCCTCGCACTGGTTCTTGGACAAACCAGCTACATGAAGCTGACCTACAACCGGGAACTGAATATTACCATTGTTATCTACCAGGTAACCCAAGAGGGTTGGGGTACTTGTCAACTGTCCTTCCATACCAGTGGTCTTGGAGACAGTAAGGTTGAAAGGCATTGCAGCCTTTGGATCGGTAGTAGAAACGGTAATAGTTAATTCGTCCTTAGGCATAATCTTGGCGTCATAAAGCATCTTTGAAGCTGCTAGACTCACCTGATCAGCATTCTGGAAATAAGCTACGTTCTTGGTGCTTCCGCAACTGCTAAGCATCAAGACCATTGTCAAAGCGACAAGCGCTGAATAAATGACTTTTTTCATTCTCAACAAATTTCGTTATAAAATATTGGTGCAAAATTACAGCATTTTTTTGAATACTGCAAATTTTTGCACCAATATTTACTCCATCACATTATTTTTCTTAAAATAATGCCCTTTTTACTAGTCTTCAATGCCGTTTGATGGCAAATTGAAGGTATAGCTGTTATCGAAGATCTTCTTCACCTTGTTGATTTCTACGAAGGTGGTTCCTCCACCCTCACCGAAGCTACCACTCAGGTAAGCAATCTTATCTTCCTCGCCCAGGTAACCCTTCTGGCGGAGCATACGTACCGCTGCGGTAAACATAGCCTTGGCAGAAACCTGATCCTTCTGATGGATTGGAATAATACCATAGCTCAGGTTCAACCAGCGCTGAAGCTTCTCCTTGTAACAGATGGCAAGCACAGGGTTAGGACCACGGAACGAAGCCAGGCAGCGGGCAGTCTGACCCGTCTCACCATCGGTGATGATGCCGGCAACGCCCAACTTCTTGGTTGCCTCGATGGCAGCATGAGCCAGGAAGAGCTTTTGGTCAATCATTCCATCCTCCATCGGATCAATGTCGTTGAGAGGCGACTTGTCCTTCTCTGCCTGCTCTGCAATGCGCGCCATGGTCTGAACAGCCTCTACCGGATACTTACCGCTGGCTGTTTCGCCAGAAAGCATCAGGGCATCTGTACGGTAGAAGATTGCGTTGGCAATATCTGTAACCTCGGCACGTGTAGGACGAGGATTTTTGATCATGGTGTGGAGCATCTGTGTAGCTACGATTACCGGCTTCTGAGCCTTCACGCACTTGGCGATGATGCGGCGCTGGATACCAGGGATTCTCTCAATAGGCACCTCAATACCCAGGTCACCACGGGCAATCATGATGCCATAGCAGGCATCGATGATCTCATCGATGTTATCTACACCCTCCTGGTTCTCGATCTTAGAGATGATCTTGATGTCGCTGTGGTGAGCATCGAGAATATCCTGCACGGCCTTTACATCAGCTGCATTGCGCACGAATGAGTGAGCGATGAAATCAATATCCAGTTCGATGGCAAGCTCGATGTTTCTGCGGTCTTTCTCTGTAAGCGCAGGCAGGTCAATGTGCTCGCCCGGTACGTTCACACTCTTGTGAGCCCCCAGTATTCCCTCGTTCTGCACCTCAGCCACGAGCATAGGACCCTGAATATCAACAACCTTCATGTCGAGTTCGCCATCATCAAACAAGATGTCGTCGCCCACCTTCAAATCGGCAGCAATATCAGGATAGCTCAAGTTCACGGTATCATGAGAAGAATCTACATCAGGACGACCGAAGATTTTCACCACGTCACCTATATTATAATGTATAGGCTCCTTTACGTCGGTAGTGCGCACCTCCGGACCCTTGGTATCAATCATGATACCAATATGTGGAGATACAGCTCTAACGTTCTTGACAATGGTACGGATTCCATCTTCTGTAGCATGTGCGGTATTCATACGAACTACGTTCATACCCGCAAAAAACAGTTTTCGGATAAAATCTTGATCGCATCTGCGATCGCTGATGGAAGCAACAATCTTTGTTTGTTTCATATTTGTAATTACCTTATAGAAATTTCAATGTTATCGTGACATTTCTGCCACTTTTCTCAAATTTTGTGCAAAGATACAAAGAAAATCTGAAATACGAATCATCTGAAATACAAAATATATATAAAATATGGCGATTGTAACAGATTGAAAGGAAATCAAACACGCCCTGCAAGGACAAAAGCTTTGAAATTGAAAGCTTTTGCCCTTGCAGGGCGTGTGGGGATATCTGCTAAACTGAATAATATTTTCCTAGATATCCAAGTCTGGAGCCTTCTCCGCACCAGCTGCTGCCTCAAACTTAGGCATTACATTGAAATTGAAGATGCCGGCAATGATGGCATTAGGCATCTTTCTAACCGTCTGGTTATAAGACTGTACAGCCTCATTATACTTACGGCGAGCCTCGCTGATCCGGTTTTCAGTACCTTCCTCCTGAATCTGGAGAGCCTTGAAGTTCTCGCTTGCCTTCAACTCAGGATATCTTTCAGCCACCAACATCAACTTGGAGAAGGCATTAGCCAACTCCCCCTGAGCAGCTGCATACTGCTTCATGCTAGCCTCAGTGAGATTATTCACATCCAGCTTTACCTGTCCTACAGAAGCACGAGCCTTGGTCACCTCCTCGAAAGTCTCCTTCTCATGCTTGGCATAAGCCTTTACGATCTTAGCCAACTGAGGCATCATATCAGCACGACGCTGATACTGAGCCTGCATGTTAGACAACTCGGTAGTAGCCTTCTCCTGCTCTCCTACCATACCATTATAACCACTGAACACCCAGAGCACCAACACAACGATGACGCCTAAGATGATCCATCCTGTTTTCTTCATACTTTTCAATTATTGATTAATGATTATTGATTAATTATTATCTACCAATTATAAACTATTAGCTATCAATTATAAACTATTAGCTATCAGCAACTACCAGCTTCCGCCGGAGCCGCCGCCAGAGAATGTTCCGCCGCCAAAGGAGCCGCCCGAGAAGCCGCCACCTCCACCGCCGGAGAATCCTCCGCCGCCCATGAAGAACGGCGGCAACCAGTCGTCATCATCATTCCTTCTTCGCGACTGGTTTCTACCCTTGCCCTTCGGTCTTGGTTTAACCAGACCCACCTGCTCCAGGATGTAACGGACGAGGTAATAGATCGGGATTCCGAAAAAGAGAAGGAACAGAATAACGACCAGTGCCCAATCCTCTTCACCATTCACCGTCCCCTCATCTACCGACTCAATTCCGGTACGTCCGCTTTTCACCTTATTATATATAGCACGGCTCACAGAGGTTACAGCCGCTCCGGGAGCATCCTCGCGCATGTATTTCACGATGCAGGCACGTGCAATGTCATCGCAGTCCACATCCGTCAGCTCACCCTCCAGTCCACTGCCGGGAGCGATGAAGTACTTGTGGTCTTCCACGGCTATGACGATGACCAGACCTCTTCGGCTCTTCTTGTAGCCGATGCCATACTTGTTGCCCACATCCTGTGCCATCCGGAAAGCATCCTGGTTAGCCACCCTGCCCACGATGATGAGCACATTCTGCACGCCACACTCCAGCTTCAGCTTCTGCAGGTAGAAATTAGCCGAATCTTTGAGTGCCCTATCCACATAGCCATCGGGATCGGAAACATACTGCGTGGAGTCCTGAAGGAAGGGAATCGGCACATTATCCGCATTCCACTCCTTCTTGGCAGACAGCGATAAGACGCTGAAAGCCATCCATATCATCACTAAAAAATATCTCTTAAAAGCCATAAATTCTCAATTTTAGTGCAAAAATACAGAATAAAAACCTAATATGCAAATACTTAGAGCATTTTTTTTGCAAAAAAAGCCTTAACTATTTTGTTATATCGCAAAAAACTTGTATCTTTGCACACCGATTTGAGATTATTAAGTATAAAAATAAATAAAAGAAGAGAAATGACCAAAGCAGATATCATAAATGAAGTAGCAATCGCTACTGGTATGGCTAAGAAGGAAGTTAGCATAGTAGTAGAGTCGTTCATGGAGGAGGTGAAGAAGAGCCTCATCCAGAACAAGGAGAATGTTTACCTGCGTGGCTTCGGTAGCTTCAACATCAAGCACCGTGCAGCTAAGACCGCTCGCAACATCTCTAAGAACACAACTCTCACTATCCCAGCTCACGACTTGCCAAGCTTCAAGCCATCTAAGAGCTTCATCGAGGAGATGCAGAACGCTCAGTAAGAGAATTAACATTTTTATAATAACAATATTTTAAAATTTTAAAATCATGCCAAACGGAAAGAAAAAGAAGGGCCACAAGATGGCTACTCACAAGCGTAAAAAGAGATTACGTAAGAACAGACATAAGAGCAAGTAAGCTTTTCTAGAAGCTGAAAATGCTCTCAGTCGGTTCCACAGACTGAGGGGGCGTGTCATATCAACATGGATAGGCATGCCCCTTTTTGTAAAGTGTTATTAGTAACTTTAAGTAAAAAGATTATTGAAGAGTATGACAAGCGAAGTTGTAATTGACGTCCAGCAGAAGGACATTTCTATCGCTCTCATGGAGGATAAGCAGCTGGTGGAATACCAGAATGAACCCCGTGAGGCTTCGTTCTCTGTGGGAAACATCTACATCGCAAAGGTTAAGAAACTCATGCCGGGACTTAACGCATGCTTCGTAGATGTAGGTTATGAACGCGACGCCTTTCTTCATTATCTTGACCTGGGAAGTCATTTTAATTCCTACCAGAAGTACCTTAAACAAGTACAGAGCGACAGAAAGAAACTTTTCCCATTCTCTAAAGCCAGCAAACTGCCTGAATTGGAAAAGGACGGCAGCATTCAGAATGTTCTCAAAGTGGGACAAGAAGTGCTGGTACAAATCGTAAAGGAACCAATCTCTACCAAGGGACCTCGTCTTACGGGCGAAATATCTTTCGCAGGACGATACCTGGTACTCATGCCATTCGGTGATAAAGTTTCTGTCTCGTCGAAAATCAAAAGCGGTGAAGAACGCTCCCGACTCAAACAACTCATTCACAGCGTAAAACCAAAGAATTGCGGTGTAATTGTCCGCACTGTGGCTGAGGGAAAGAGAGTCGCTGAGCTCGATGCTGAGCTGAAAGTCCTGGTGAAGCGATGGGAGGATGCTATCGCCAAGGTGCAGAAGACCCAGCAGCGCCCGCAACTCGCTTTCGAGGAGACCGGAAGAGCCGTCGCTCTCCTGCGTGACTTGTTTAACCCATCTTACGAGAACATCTTCGTCAACGATGAAGGTGTGATGAACGAGGTGAAGGACTATGTTTCTCTAATAGCCCCTGAAAAGGCGGGCATAGTCAAGCTCTACACCGGTAAGGTGCCTATCTTCGACAACTTCAGCATCACCAAGCAGATCAAGGCTGGTTTTGGAAGAGTTGTCAACTACAAGCACGGTGCGTATCTCATCATCGAGCATACCGAAGCCCTGCACGTGGTAGATGTAAACAGCGGCAACCGTACTCGTGAGAAAGGTCAGGAAGCGAATGCTCTCGATGTAAACCTCGGCGCTGCCGATGAATTGGCCAGACAGTTGCGACTCCGTGATATGGGAGGAATCATTGTGGTGGACTTCATCGACATGAATCTTGCCGAAGACCGACAGCTGCTCTATGAGCGCATGTGCAAGAACATGCAGAAGGACCGTGCCAAGCACAACATCCTGCCTCTGAGCAAGTTCGGACTGATGCAGATTACCCGCCAGCGTGTACGCCCTGCCATGGACGTAAACGTAGAGGAGACCTGCCCTACCTGCTTCGGTTCGGGCAAGATCAAATCGAGCATTCTTTTCACCGACCAGTTGGAAAGAAAAATCGACCGCCTAGTCAACAAGATTGGCGTCAAGAAATTCACTTTGTATGTGAATCCTTACGTAGCTGCCTTCATCAACAAGGGCTTCATTTCCCTGAAGCGCAAATGGCAGTTTAAGTATGGTTTCGGCTTCAATGTGATTCCATCTCAGAAACTGGCGTTCCTCCAGTATGAATTCTACGACAAGGACAACCAGTATCTGGATATGCAGGAAGAACAGGAAACAAAGTAAGTTTTTAATTCTCAGAAAAAAAGCTCCATTCGCCATTTCAGATGCGAATGGAGCTTTTTTATTTTGGTTTTCTACACCTTATTATATATAAGGCATTTTAGTACTCTATCTCATTATTCACCATTTTCTCTGTGTCCCAAGGTGCAGGAGCGCCGCCGAGATAACGATGGAACCAGTCGAGGTGCGCATTGTAATAGAGCGGCATCGACTTCAGGTTGCTTGGCCAGTGACCATCATACTTCAAGACAATCAGTCGAGAAGGAATGTTCAGGGTCTGCAATGCCGTGAAATACTGCAAGCTCTGTGTATAAGGTACACGATAGTCCAACTCGCCCGTCATCACGAGGGTTGGCGTAGAGAAGTTCTTGATGTATGAAGATGGCGACCACTTCTCGTAGAGATCGGAATTGTAAGGCTGTCCCTCCAGCTCAAAGTTAGGGAACCATACTTCCTCGGTACTGCCCCACATTGAGCGCAGATCATATACGCCCATCATGGAAGCCAGACACTTGAATCGCTTGGTATGGCCCTGCAGCCAGTTCATCATGTAGCCGCCATACGACCATCCCATCGCTCCCATCCTGGTGGAGTCAACATATTCCAGGGTTGCCAGCTTGTCGGTAACCTTCATCACATCCTCAAATACCTTTCCGCCCCAGTCGCCGGAAATGGCACGTGTAAAGGCCTGACCATATCCTGTAGAACCATGAGGATTAGGATAAGCCACCACATAACCGGCAGCAGGATAAACCTGCCAGTCGCCACGGAAGGAATTCATCCACTGCATCTGCGGGCCGCCATGCACATTGATGATAAGCGGATACTTCTTGCTGGCATCAAAGTTGTGTGGTTTCACGATGAACACCTGAACCTTGTCGCCGCCAGCGCCCTCCACCCAGATGCTCTCAGAAGGACGGATATCCACCTCATCCTCCAACTTCTGGTTGAGGAAGGTTATCTGCTGTTCCTTGCCGCGAGCCACAGGAGTTCCATTCCACTTTTTCATCTGCTGACGATACAGAGCCGATGGCTTGCCTGTCGTACTGTAAGTATAATATACCATCCCCTTATTGTCGAAATCAAACTCAGAGATAGCCTTGCCTGTCACTACTGGCGAGATGGTCTTCCGGGCAATGTCAAGCTTGTAGAGAGGCTGTGCACCCTGCACCTCACCCAGGAAGAAAATACTCTTGCTGTCTGGTGCCCATTTGTAATCATCCACCCAGTTGTCAAACTTCTCTGTCAGGATAGTAGATTTCCTTGCAGCACGGTCGTAGATGGCAAGACGGAAGCGATCAGACTCATAGCCAGGCACTTGCTGCAAGCGGTAAGCGATATACTTGCCGTCGGGCGAATAGGTTGGAGTACCATCCCATGCCTTGTTTTCCTTCGTGATGCAGATAGGTTCTCCCCCATTCACAGATACCGTCCACAGGTCGGCATTGGTGCTAGCCTCCTGATGCTCATCGTGGTTGGAGACAAAACAGATTTCCTTGCTGTCTGGAGAAAAATCATAGGCGATTCCGCCACCGGCCATGAATATCAGCGAATAATTACCCGGAGTCAGATCCCTGTAAGTCTTCGTCTGTGTATCGAAAAGGATGAGATGACTGCATCTGCCATCGCTATAACTCGTCCAATGACGATAGAGCAACTTGTCGGCAATATGCGCCTGTACAGGTCCCTTGTCCTTCTTCTCCATCCGGGCTATGTTGGCCTTGGCATCAGCTCCCAGGTCGGGATATACCTCGGCTGTAAAGGCGATGTATCGCTCATCTGGAGAGATAACCGGATTATCTATACCCAACTCATAATCAGTTACTTGTTCCGCCTCGCAGGTAGCCAGATTCATGCGATAGACCTGAGCCGTCCCCTTCTCATAATTAGTGAAAAAGATACTCTTTCCATCCTTACTCCACACGGCAGAACTGCTTTTGCCATCCTCGGTGAAAGCCTTGGCATGAGAGCCATCTGCATTCATGATGTAGATGTCGGAGCTAGACTTCTGGTTCTTCAGGTCGGAAGAACTGGAGGTATAGCAGATAGTTTTACCATCTGGCGAAAGGCTCACAGAATATACGCCCTTCACCTTGTACAAATCCTCGATGGTAAACGCCCTTTTCTGAGCGTTTGCCGAAAGCAGCACCATCACAAGTGCTGCCGAAAACATCAATTTTTTGTTCATATAACCTATAAATATTAAACTTTCGATGCAAAAGTAACAAATATTTTTGGATTTTCTGCAACCTTTTGCTATCTTTTATCGTCTAATCTATAATTAATATTGATAATAGCATAAAAAGAAAGGAAAAGATTATGATTTTAAGTACAACTCCAACCATAGAAGGCCACCCTATCCGTGAATATCGTGGCGTAGTAACTGGCGAAACTATCATCGGTACCAACTTTGTGAAGGATTTCTTTGCCAGCGTTCGTGACGTAATCGGTGGCAGAAGCGGTTCTTACGAAAGTACACTCCGCGAGGCCAAGGATACAGCCCTCAGAGAGATGGCCGACCGTGCTGCATCCCTGGGCTGCAACGCCATCGTAGGCATTGACCTGGATTACGAAACCGTGGGCAACAGCGGTTCCATGTTGATGGTAACGTGCAGCGGAACAGCGGTGATTATCTAATATTATCATTATATCATATGATTTCATTCGAAAGTGATTACAACAATGGTATGCTGCCAGAGATTCTAGAGGCTCTTGGCAAGACAAACAGTGAGAAAACATCCGGTTATGGTTTTGATTCATACTCAGAATCTGCAAAAGAGAAAATCCGTAAAGCCGTGGACAATGAGAATGCTGAAGTGTTCTTCCTGATAGGCGGTACACAGACCAACACCACCGTTATCGACTCCGTGCTCAGGGGATGCGAAGGAGTTATCTGTGTGGAGACCGGTCATATCGAGGTACATGAATCTGGAGCAGTAGAAGCATTTGGCCATAAGGTCATTACGCTGCCAGGAAAGAACAGCAAGCTAACATCCAGCACCCTGTCAGCATATATGGATACTTTCCTTGCCGATGAAACGCATCCTCACATGGTGCAGCCAGGCATGGTTTATATCTCGATGCCGACAGAGTTCGGAATGGTCTACACCAGGGAAGAGTTGACTGCGCTATACACAACCTGCCAGAAATATAACCTCCGCCTCTTCATCGATGGTGCACGACTGGGATACGGTCTGGTTTCAGAGGCATGCGACTATGACTTGCCATTCCTTGCCAATCATTGTGATGTATTCTATATAGGCGGAACCAAGGTGGGTGCCATGATGGGCGAAGCTGTGGTATTTTCAGGCGTGAAGGCACCAAAGTATTTCTTCACTAACATAAAGCGTCATGGAGCCTTGCTTGCCAAGGGCAGAATGCTAGGCATCCAGTTTGACACGCTGTTTACGGATAACCTCTATTTCAAGATATCGCGCCACGCCATCGCCATGGCTACCCGTATCCGCAGCATCTTCCAGAAGCATGGCATAGCTATCGCCTACGATTCTCCTACCAATCAGCAGTTTGTCGTATTTTCACCATCCCTCTACGATGCTCTTTCCAAGAAAGTTGCATTCGAAATATGGGAAAGAAAGAGCGATACCGAAATCATCTGCCGATTTGTAACGAGTTGGGCAACTAAGGAGGAAGAACTCGAAGAATTGGAACATATTCTTCAGACTCTATAGCCGGAGAGATGTATCTTTCCATTAGCGTATTTTGAGAAGAAACGTATATATACAAAAACGACCCGCACATTTGAGCATCGTTGAGAGACTTGGTGGGGGACTGACGGTGCAAAAATACGAATAATCTTTGATTATACAAACTTTTTAGAAGGAAAATAGAAAAAGCAAAGTGGATTTCTTTGCTTTTTCTATTTTAAATCAAATATTTTCTATCTCACCAGATATTTCGCAACCAAATCTCTAAGCATCGACTCCGGAAGATTCGACAATCCCGTCTCTTGAATCGTAGCATATTCTGGCTTGTTCTTTCCGATAATAAACTTACAGTCTCGCCCATCTATGCTTGCATACAAATGGAAGTTTCCTTTGTAGGCCTGCTCTATGCGAACATCAGTACATCTTTTGCCATCAATCTCAAAAACAGCAGAATTGTTGCCCTTATCCTCCAATCCCCATGATACAAGATGAGCATTGATAGCTGACTCTATGGAACTGATCCACCTATCTTGAACGGCATACCGCTTGGCTATGTCACGGAATTGCCGCAGTGAATCAGCCACTTCCTTAATGATTGCATCAGCACGCCGAATGCCATTGTCCTTGGCAAACTGAATGGCATCATCGTAAGAAATATGATGCAGCTTAGACCTTACATACATACAATGACCCGTATTGGGTAAATAGCCTCCTGTATCTATAATATAAGTGAGATCATAGGCTGGCGACAAACGCCAAAGACCCGCCTCGTCCATAACAAAAGAGAAATTCTTTGTATGATCATCCGTATTGTTGGAAAGGACATTGAACACAAGTCTGCGAAATACTTCCTGACAATCAGTCTCCGGCAAATGTAATTTTCTACAGATAGCCACAAGTCCCTCATAGCTATCGGTTTCCGGAGAAATCGCAGCAAGGGTCTGTGTATGCAATTTCCGCTCACCATCACGGTCGAAACGCTTCGTTATGAAATTCCTGTTTCCATCAATCTCATATAGTCTGGATGGCATCATATCTATTCCCGACTTGATGGCCATCTCGTAATAGGTCATCTCTATCTCGGCAGAACTATATTTCGTATCGCCAAATTTCAATATATAGTAATCATAATCCTGCAGCCCAGCCACTTGACCGCTTCGTATCTCCCCCGTAGCTTTATTGATGGCAATGATAGCCTTAGGTTGGCGTCCACCAGCCGATGTTCCCACCGTAAGCAAGGACTGCATAGTGATAGATTCCTCTGGCATGATATGGGCATTTTCACGTTCGATGAAAATGCGCTCAGCCAAGTCTGCCAACGACTTGACATCTATCTTTTCTGCCTTATCCGTCTTTGCTATCTCTGGTAAGAATTCCAATGCACCCATACCTCGCTTACCGATAAAGGATAGTTTATCCAACGGAGTTATATCAGCATTAGGAATATGATTTTGAATTCGCCAAAGTTCGAAAAGCTGATTACCCCAAGCATCCGGCAACGAATCAGCCAAAAATGCAGGAAGTTTTTGGTACATTTTGGCATCCTCTCCCCACACGGGTGTCATTGCACGAATACCACGCACAGGGGCTTGAAGAGGAGAAACATCAATTCCCTTCTTCAAAAACTCTGGATTATATGTAAAGTACGATAGTCTACGGTGTTCATCCCATGCCAAGCGACCGATTTCCTCGTCCCAAAGTATTACTCTTAACGTATTTACCATAACCAGTTATTATTTAGTATGACGTATTCTCTGTGCCTTCTTCTCATCCTTTCTCATCAAATAAGGTGAAGGGGGTAGTTCGGGAAGCACATCATTTATGGCATCAATCTGCCCCACCACCTTCAGCAAGAGAAGAAAAGTGGCAAGCGAAAGATTGCCCGCTGTTCCATTCTCAAACTTGTGGATGGTGGTCAAACCAAGCCCCGTAAGCTTGGCAACCTCTTTCTGGGTGAGATTGCATCTCATTCTATATTCCTTGAATCTCACTCCCAGCAAGCGTACCAACTCTGGAGTAGAATATTCATATAAATCTGCCATATTCTTTCATTTATTTATCTATCATTATAATGATATTTATCCATTATATCAGCCTTTATCTTCAATATACTGATATTTACGGATGCAAATATAACAAAAAGAAATGAGACTGACAAACTTTCAAGAGTTTTTTTTCTAACTTTCTGTATTTTTCATGAAAATGATGTGAGGAGCCGCTTACAAATGACGCAGATTCATCCATTCCTTTATTCACGCACACAAACATTTTTTCTTAAAAAAAGTCTCAAAGTATCATTGTTCGCTTGTATATTGCTGATGCGTAATGGTTTACAAAATGTTACTTTTAAATATGTTTACAAAGAAGTATCATAGAAGTATCATGATTTCCATAGAAGTATCATCAAATCACCATAAAGCATTGTACAAAAACACAAAAATGTAGTCAACTAAATATAGGAAACTACAATCGCTTGCTCAAATAAATTGCCCAAAAATCACCCCATAAAATGGGCACTCGATGCCCACCGTACGGGCAATGAGTGCCCATTTTATGGGCTGTCGATGCCCATCACATGGTCCCTGAGTGCCCGTGTGACGAGCACTCAGGGACCAGCCAATGTGCTTATTCCTAACTGCAGTTGTCTGCATCTTATTCCTGGTTAATATTGACATACTTTATAAACTAAAAAGATAGACACTATCAATTGTATAAACCGGAAATACTAGACATTATCAATTCTATAAAACAGAAATACTAGGCATTTCTTAGTTTTTACTCCTGTTTTTCTAGACATAAATCCTCCCAAAAAGGCTTTCTTGTAAGCGACTTACCTGAATTTTATGATACTTCTATGGAATTCATGATACTTCCATGATACTTTTTTGTAAACATATTCGGAAGTCCCACTTTATAAGCCTTTATGTATCAACAACATGCCAGAATTCAATGATACTTTGATACTTTTTCGAGAAAAAACATTTATGTGCGCGAAAGAAAAGGAAAGAAGGAAGCAGGGATTATTCAAGAAAAAAAAACAGCAATGGGCTATTACTCCATTGCTGCTTATTTTATATTATTGTACAATCTTGAAGCGGATACGCAAAGAATGCGCATGCTCATCCCAATTGGTACCAAGCAATACGAACTTGCCAATCTGAGCCGTTGAACGGACGTGCTTGCCAATACATGGACAAACATCATAATCGCCGATACGAACCAGACGCAAGGTTTCACTAGCATCATCAGGCAAACGATCGAGTTTCACCTCTGCTGGAATGTGGTCGCGATCCACAAACTCGTAAGTCACAGGCATATCAAGCTCTATCAGGCGATTCATCTCCGTCTCAATCTCCTTCTCCTCCTGGCGGGTAGGCTTGTGATCGACTACGAAGGTCATCTTACTCTTCTTGCGCTCAATATGTGCATTGCGGCTGCGCTCACAGCCAAACAGGCGAACCATCAACTGATTAAGCAGATGCTCAGCCGTATGAGCAGGAGGGAATTCCTCCTTATGATGCTCATTCAATATGATATCACTTTCCTCCATCTTAACATTGAATTTATAGATTCTTACTCCGTTAGCATCCATTGATATCGGGAATACGCCATTCCTCTTCAACTCTACCTTCTTCTTGCCTCCCGAGAACAATTCAGTTACCAGAACCTCCTCTTCCGTAATCTGGAAGAAATCAAAAGCATGACCAGGGATGCATACCTGCAGCTGGCGAGCCTCCTGGGCAAAGTTGAGCACGATGAGCATCACCTCATTATCCTTCTTGCGAAGAAAGGCAAAATTGGTACGTGGATCAAAGCCCTCTGAACCCGGATTCACATACATCAGGTCGAAGGTATCACCTTCGCGAAGCGCCTTCTCCTCATTGGCAAGACGGAGAAGCTGGCGATAGGTAGCAGCCAGATATTTCTGCTCTGCAGTATATGCTTCCTCCTCACCTTCCTGATAAGCATGGGTCAGGGTCTCCGGACTCCAGTAGTCGAATATCGTAGTACGGCCATCTCTGCCGCTGAATCCTTCCTTGTCCATACCCTTCTCGCCAAACTCCTGTCCGCTGTAGAGCATGAAAGGATTCTTCTGGAAGAAGAGACTCATGGCTGCTGCAGGAATCGCCTTCATGGCGCTGCCGCAGAAGAAGTCGCTGGCTATGCGCTGCTCATCATGGTTCTCCAGGAAGTAGAGCATGTGATCGCGGATGTCATCCACCACCTGCCACTCGTGAGTGATACTGGCTGCCGGACGCTCACCACGAATCACACCGCGAAGACAATCATACATGCCCACCTTATCGTAGAGATAATCGAATCCCGCCTTCACATAGTTGCGATACTGGTTAGGATCATACACCTCACCGATAACAATGATATGAGGAAACTTGGACTTCAGAATCGCCGTAGCGTATGACCAGAATGCCGTAGGCACCATCTCTGCCATGTCGCAGCGGAATCCATCTACACCCTTGCTTGCCCAGTAGAGCAGGATATCCGTCATCTTACCCCAGGTGCTTGGCACCGGCTCGTAATGATAGCTTCTGCCACCTGCATCGCAGTAATCCACACCATAGTTGAGCTTCACGGTCTCATACCAGTCGTTGCAACCCGGGCGGTTGTCGAAACGGTCATTTCCCGTAGCTCTTGCCGGACTCTCCTCGTATGGCTCATAGATTTTGGCATCCTTGGCATTATAAGCCTTGAACTCCGGTTTAGAGTAGCGAACTTCATTCAGGTCGAGATCGCCCCATGTATAATAGAAATTATTCTTCGTAGAGAAGTGCATATTGTTATCATCATCTTCTCCCAGATCCCGTACACCTGCCGGTTTGCAGATGGAATGATACTCACGAGCCACATGGTTCGGCACAAAGTCCATGATGATCTTCATACCAGCCTTGTGCGTACGCTCGATAAGAGTCTCCCACTCCTTCATTCTCAGGCTGACATTCACGGCCAGATCAGGGTCGATGTCATAATAGTCGGTAATGGCGTATGGCGATCCAGCCTTGCCCTTTACCACCTCAGCATGCTGGGTAGGAATACCATAAGATGAGTAGTTTGTCTGTGTGGCGTGACGAATCACACCTGTAAACCAGATATGAGTGAAACCCATGTCATGAATACGGGCCAACACCTCATCACTAAAGTTATTAAGCTTTCCGCAACCGTTTTCTTCAATGGTGCCATTCTCCTTACGAGTGGTATTCCTGTTACCAAACAATCGGGGGAGAACCTGGTAAATAACTATTTTTTCCTTCATTTAGCGGTCGTTACTTAAATGATAAAACGTTTTATCCTCCCGGCAACGCCTTTGCCGGAAAGATAAAACGCATGATTATTCTGATAGCTGATTATGCAATACCGTGATTACCTACAGTCTTGTCGATGCGGCCAATCATACCCTGCAGAGCCTTGCCAGGACCACACTCTGTGAAATCGTCAGCACCATCAGCAATCATAGCCTGAACAGAAGCTGTCCAGCGTACTGAACTTGTGAGCTGAGCAATGAGGTTCTGCTGAATCTCAGCTGGATCTGTATGAGGCTTGCCATCTACATTCTGATAAACAGGGCACTTAGGAGCTGAGAAAGCAGTCTTCTCGATAGCTGCCTGAAGTTCGTCCTTTGCTGGCTGCATCAATGGAGAGTGGAAAGCACCACCTACCTTCAATGGCAGGGCACGCTTGGCACCGGCAGCCTTCAACTGCTCGCAGGCAGCATTGATAGCATCAACATTACCAGAGATAACGAGCTGACCAGGGCAGTTGTAGTTGGCAGCAACTACAACGTTGCCCTCTGTGCTAACCTGAGCGCAGATTTCCTCAACCTTCTCATCAGGCAAACCGATGATGGCAGCCATAGTTCCAGGATTAGCCTCGCAGGCCTTCTGCATAGCGTTGGCACGTGCAGCCACCAGCTTCAAACCATCCTCGAAGGCCATAGCACCTGCAGCTACCAAGGCTGAGAACTCACCGAGAGAGTGACCAGCTACCATAGCAGGCTGGAACTCATCGCCCAGGCAAAGAGCAGAGATAACAGAGTGGAGGAATACAGCAGGCTGGGTAACCTTGGTTTCCTTCAACTGCTCGTCTGTACCAGCGAACATAATATCAGTAATCTTAAAGCCGAGAATTTCATCAGCCTTATCGAAAAGTTCTTTTGCCAATGCGTTGTTGTCGTAGAGATCCTTACCCATACCTACGAACTGAGAACCCTGACCAGGGAAAACAAATGCTTTCATTTTTATCTATTTTAAAAATTTATTATTAATTATTTCTTCTTTAAAAGCGAATTCCATGAATTCGGCTGCAAAGATACAATATTTTTCTGAGAATCGGGAGAGAATAAGCTAAAATAAAGTTATATATGTACTAAATTACCACTCTATTATACGATTTTACCCTGATATCGGAATACAGAAACAAAAAATCCCTAATGCCTTTCGGCAAAAGGGATCTTTATATTAATTTGCTTTACAGTGCGAAAATTTTCGTACTTGTGTCGATTTGAGATTATTTTTTTGAGGATTACTCAGCTGCTGGAGCCTCTTCCTCAGCTACAGCCTCAGCCGCAACCTCCTCAGCAGGAGCTGCAACAGGAGCGTTCTCAGCAACAACGTTAACTGGAACCTTAACCTCAACCTCCTTGTGATAGTGTACAGTAGCCTCGTACTCGCCTACCTTCTTAGCATCCTTCATAGTGATGATCTTGCGATCAACCTCGATGCCCTTCTTTGCGAGCTCCTCTGCAACAGTTGCAGCATTAACTGAACCGTAGAGCTGACCAGTAGCACTAACCTTAGCAGCGATAGTAAGAACGATGCCATTGAGAGCCTCGCCCTTCTTAACAGCCTCAGCCTTGATAGCCTCAAGCTTGTGAGCCTGCTGCTTCAAATCCTCAGCCAACTGCTTCTTAGCAGATGGAGAAGCGATAACAGCCTTACCTGTAGGGATAAGGAAGTTACGACCATAACCACTCTTTACATTTACGATATCGTTCTTGTATCCAAGACCGATAATATCTTGCTTCAAAATAATTTCCATTCTTCTTCTCCTCCTTAAATTACTTCATCAAATCGGTTACGTAAGGAAGCAAAGCGATCTGGCGAGCACGCTTAACAGCCTGTGCCACGCGGCGCTGATACTTCAAAGATGTACCTGTGATACGACGTGGAAGGATCTTACCCTGCTCGTTCAAGAACTTCTTCAAGAACTCTGGGTCCTTATAGTCGATGTACTTAATACCGCTCTTCTTGAAACGGCAATACTTCTTCTTCTTTGTGTCGATAGAAGGAGCGGTCAAATAACGGATTTCTGATTTCTGATCTGCCATGATTAAGCCTCCTCTTTTTTACCAAGCTTTGCACGACGCTTCTCTGCGTAAGCGGCAGCATACTTGTCAAGTTTAACAGTCATGTAACGAATTACTTTCTCGTCGCGGCGATAAGCTGTCTCGAGCTTAGCGATAACAGTTGGCTCAGCCTTGAACTCAACCAAGCTGTAGAAGCCTGATGTCTTCTTCTCGATGTTGTAAGCCAACTTCTTCAAACCCCAAGCCTCTTTGTTCAGAATCTCAGCACCATTATCGGTGAGTACCTTCTCGAACTTAGCGACCGTTTCCTTCATCTGTTCATCAGACAAAACGGGAGTCAAAATGAAAACGGTTTCGTATTGATTCATACTACTTTTGTAAATAATTAAAAAATTAATATTAAAATTCTCTTGCAAAACATAGAAATGTGTGCGTAAACACACACCATTTCACGAATTGCGGTGCAAAATTACAACTTTTTCTTGAATTAACCAAATATTTTTTGTACTTTTGCAGAAAATAATTGTTAATTGTACGAAAATATGGATAAAAGACTCAAAAAATCGCTTCATACCCTCCCTTCCATGGGTATGACCTTCATCGTTTTGGGCGTTCTGCTGCTTGCGGCCAGCTTCGCCTTCGCCATCAAGAACAACATCATGCTGTTTGCAGGTCTGTTCTTCATCCTGGCTGGCATTGCCGGATTTGTCTATTCGCTGAAGAAGGGATAAGAAACGGAACCTGTACATGATGGTCCAGATAAGGCGATTCAGAAATGAAAGAAAAAAAGGGATAGGTTTTCTGCAAACTTATCCCTTTTCTCTTTTTCCATAGATAGCTTTCTACTGCTTTATACAGTTTACAGCTTTTCTGTCAATCCATATTCCTAATCCATATCCGGCACGATGAGCTTGTAGCCCTTACCATGGATATTGATAATCTCAATCTGCGGATCTTCCTTCAGATGCTTGCGGAGTTTGGTGATATACACATCCATAGAGCGCGCATTGAAGTAGTTGTCGTCAATCCAGATGGTCTTCAATGCGAAATCACGCTGAAGAATCTCGTTGGCATGAGCACAGAGAAGAGCAAGAAGCTCATTCTCCTTGGTTGTCAGCTTGGTCTGCTCATCACCGATGGTAAGCAGCTGCTTCTGTGTATCGAAGGTAAACTTACCGATGTGGTACATGGTAGATTCCTTAGTCTTCTTGCCACGTACACGGCGAAGGATAGCCTCTACACGGAACACCAGCTCCTCCATAGAGAAAGGCTTGGTGATATAATCGTCAGCACCTATCTTGAAGCCTTCCAGAATATCCTCCTTCAAAGTCTTGGCAGTAAGGAATACGATTGGCAGATCTGCCGTCTGCTGGCGAATCTCCTGAGCCAGGGTAAAGCCATCCTTCTTAGGCATCATCACATCGAGTACGGCAATATCATACTTGTTCTTGGTGAACTCCTTGAAGCCTGCCTCACCGTCAGGGCACAATGTTGTAGCAAAGCCCTTGGTCTGCAGATACTCACGAAGCAACATACCCAAATTCTCATCATCCTCGCAAAGCAGGATTTTTACTGTCTCTTCCATATTCTTATTATTTTTACTTGTTAATATTCTATTTATCATTGTCTTTTAATCATGTATCACCGGCAGCTTGATGGTAAAGGTAGTACCCTTGCCCAATTCGCTGTCAACCTTGATTTCTCCACCATGCAATTCCACGATTTTCCTCACATAGGCGAGACCGAGGCCGAAGCCCTTCACATCATGCACATTGCCCGTATGTACGCGGTAGAACTTGTCGAAGATCTTCTTCAGGTTCTCCTTCTTCATACCCAAACCCGTATCATTGATAGAGAGATAGAGATGATGCTCATCATTCCATGTCTTCATCGTGACAAACAGAGGCTCTTCGGGTTTACGATACTTCACGGCATTGTCCATCAGATTGAAAATCACATTCTGGAAATGCACCTCATCCACATAGAGCGTAGAGTCTATCGCCTCGATATCCACGTAAATCTTTCCTCCCGTATGCTCTACGCGGAGGGCGAAAGAGTGAGCCGCATTCTCAACGATTTCATTCAGATCGAGCTCCTTCTTCTTGAACACCGCCTTCTTGCGGTCAAACATACTCATCTGCAATACCTTTTCTACCAGGAAGCGGAGTCGCTTCGATTCATCATCTATCACACCACCCAGATGCTTCTGCATCTGCTCGCTCTTGGAAACCGACGGGTCGTTGAGCATCTGTGCCGCCAGACTGATGCTGGCAATAGGCGTTTTCAACTCATGGGTCATATTGTTGATGAAGTCATTCTTGATCTCCGTATATCGCTTCTGCCGGAAGATGACCACGATGGTGAAGATAAAGGTGATGAGCAATACCAGCGTAAAGATGACACTAGGAATCATGAAGCGCACACTGGAGAAGATGTAGCTGTTCATATCTGGGAAGTGAACCTTTACGACTCCCATCTTCGACTGCGGGTCGTTGCGGAAGAGTACCTGCGAATAGCTGTATTCCTCACCCTCGTCGGTATAATCCGGGCAACGGTACACCTCCCTGCCATCCTGGGTTGTTACCGTAAAGTGATAAGGGATATTGATTCCATTGTTCATCATCTCTGCCTTGAGATCCTGATCCAACTGCTTGAAGTTGATTCGTTCCTTCAATGGTTTATCGGATGCCGAGTAGAGAATGGAATAAACCACTTCGTCGAGCAACGCTTTCTGATACACATAGCGATTCTTCACAATCTCCTGCAAGGACTTCTGAGTCTCATTAAGCGAGTTCTTGTCGCTGCGCAGAATCATCGCCTTCGGCTTGTTGGCAGGATTGGTTGCAATGGTCTTCAACTCGAAGGATGAATAGACCGTACCATCCTTACCTACCACAGAATACTGATGAGAGTGCTGGATGGTTCCATCCAGCTGACCGCTGCGGGTTCCCACAGAATCCTTCTTACTAGCCTTGCGTTCAGTCTCATTGACATCCTTTTCAAGATAGCGCAAAGTTTCATTCAGCTCCAAGTTTCTTGAAGCTTGATATAGGGCTCTGTTGACCGACTCGTCAAACTGTTCCTTCTTCATGTTCACCATTTCCTGGATGTAACTGAGCTGCAGGAATAGCAGCGCAAGGAACGAAAAGCCCATAATAACGGCTATGGTCCAAATCGTTTTCTTTTTCATAGGGGCAAAGATAGGAAATTTCTTAATTGGTTAACACAAAACAGTTAATTATTTCATTTCAATTTGCTCAAATTAACAAAAACAAACGGTTATAATTGCATATATAAAAATAAAAGAGAGCCGACATATCACATGCAGGCTCCCCATTGGTCATATCAACATAAAATTTTAATTTATATAAGAGAGATAATTCGAAGTTATATTTCAAACAACATTTTTATCATAAAGATGAAATATCTTTTTTACTCTATTCTGCCTCCTTTGCCAGTTCAGCTTCATGCTCGGCAATCAGCTTGCTCTGGATATCGGTAGGAACCAACTCGTAGCTGGCAAACTTGGTGGTGAACGAAGCACGACCACCAGTAAGCGAGCTGAGGGAGATAGAATAGTTGGCAAGCTCCTTGAGTGGAATCTTGGCACTCAACTTCTGGTAACCTGCCTCAGAATCCATACCCATGATAAGGGCACGGCGTCCCTGAAGATCACTCATCACATCACCCATATAGTCGGCTGGCACGTAAACCTCCAGATCATAGATAGGCTCCAGAATCTTTGGACCTGCCTGTTTGAAGGCATCGCTGAAAGCACGGCGGGCAGCCAGCATGAATGACAACTCATTGCTATCTACCGGGTGCATCTTGCCATCATATACGATAACTCGGACATCACGGGCGTAAGAACCTGTAAGAGGTCCATGCTCCATACAATCCATGATACCCTTCAGGATAGCTGGCATGAAACGGGCATCGATAGCTCCACCAACCACAGAGTTGAGGAACACCAACTTGCCACCCCACTCCAGCGAAACTTCTTCGCGGCTCTTGATGTTCATCTTGAACTCCTGACCGTTGAAGGTGAATGATGTCGGATCTGGCATACCCTCTGCGTATGGCTCAACGATGAGGTGAACCTCACCAAACTGACCAGCACCACCACTCTGCTTCTTATGACGATAGTCGGCACGAGCCTTCTTGGTAATGGTCTCACGATATGGGATGCGAGGCTCCTCGAAGACTATATTGAGCTTTTCGTTGTTCTCCAGACGCCACTTCAATGTACGGAGGTGGAACTCACCCTGACCGCGAACGATCACCTGGCGCAACTCCTTGCTCTGATCCACAACCCATGTTGGGTCTTCCTGGCGCATCTTGAGAAGAGCAGCCATCAGCTTCTCTGTATCCTGGGCATTGACAGCCTTGATGGCACGAGAGTACTTAGGATTAGGATACTTGATGAAATCGAAGCGCCACTCAGCACCCTTTCCATTCAAGGTATTGCCCGTCTTCACGTCCTTCATCTTCACGGTACAACCGATATCACCGGCATTCAACTTATCTACAGGCACACGGTTGGCACCCGCACAGGCATAAATCTGTCCGATACGCTCCTTGGAACCACGGTCTGAATTGGTCAGGTCATCACCACTCTTGATAGAACCACTCATCACCTTGAAGTAACTAACCTCACCGATATGTGGTTCCAAGCCCGTCTTGAAGAAGTAAACACTCTCAGGACCATTGGTATCAGGAGTAATTTCCTCACCACGGGTATTATGCACCTTAGGCATCTCGCTTACAAAAGGAACAACGTTGCCCAAGAACTCCATCAGGCGGTGAACGCCCATAGACTTGCCTGCGCAAACGCAGAATACAGGGAAGATGCTGCGGGTTACCAATCCCTTACGGATACCCTCGCGGAGTTCATCCTCTGTCAAGCTTTCACTCTCGAAGAATTTCTCCATCAAGCCCTCGTCGTTTTCGGCAGCAGCCTCAACGAGTGCAGCATGAAGTTCCATTGCCTTATCCATTTCCTCCTCAGGAATATCCTCGATGATAGGAGCACCGCCTTCTGGTTTCCAGGAATATTTTTTCATCAATAACACGTCAATGAGAGCATTGAAGCCAGGACCTGTCTCGATAGGATATTGTATCTGCACACACTTGGAACCATAAATGTCCTTCATGGTAGCAATGAGGTTGTCGAAATCGCACTTGTCTGAGTCAAGCTGGTTAACGAGGAAAATAACAGGCTTGTTCAACTTCTCTGTATAACGGAAGTTGTTCTGGGTGCCTACCTCTGGACCATACTGACCATTGATAAGGATGACTGCCTGATCGGTAACATTGAGTGATGTAATGGCACCACCTACGAAATCGTCGCTACCAGGGCAATCTATAATGTTAAGCTTCTTATTGTTCCACTCCACATGAAAAACGGTAGGGAACACTGAGTAGCCATACTCCAACTCTACTGGGAAGTAGTCGCTCACCGTATTCTTCGCTTCTACAGAGCCTCTACGCTTGATAACGCCTGCTTCAAATAACATACTCTCGGCAAGTGTAGTCTTGCCGCTACCCGCACTGCCCAGCAATGCAATGTTTTTAATCTCATTAGTCTGATATACTCTCATGACGCTTATAGATTTTTAAGGGTTATACTTAAATTGCTAGTTATTCGACAGTCCAATCATACGATTTTTCTGTTTCGTGCTACTAAATTACACATTTTTCGGCAATCCTGCAAATTTTTTCACAAAAAACTTGCTCTAAATTAAATTATATTAGTAATTTTGCATCTTGTTAAGACATTCTTTTGGGCTTATACCTTATTATATATAGAGAAAGATAAGGCTAAAAAGCCAGAAATGCCGATTAGGAATTCAGACTTAAAAAACATGGCAGGACTATACATACATATCCCATTCTGTGAGAGCCGCTGCATCTACTGCGGTTTCTACAGCACCACATCCCTCAGCATGCGGGATGATTACGTTGATGCTCTGTGCAAGGAAATGAAGATGCGCCCCTTCAAAACGGCAACTGATTACGATTACAGTTTAAGAACCATCTACCTGGGGGGTGGAACTCCCAGCCAGCTTACCCACGATCAGCTCATCCACCTTTTCGAAGGTATCAAGAAGGCTTATTTTCCTCCAAACCATTCGGAAGAAGAATTCTCAAAAATGGAAATCACGATGGAATGCAACCCCGATGATGTCTCAGAAGAATTCTGCAAGACTCTCCTGCAGCTGCCCGTAAACAGGGTAAGCATGGGAGCACAGACTTTCTCAGACCATCGCCTGGGCTTTCTTCACCGCCGCCACAAGGCTGCAGATGTCAAGGCTGCCATCAAAAGGTTGCGTGGCATCGACATCCACAACATCAGCATCGACCTGATGTTCGGATTTCCTGGCGAAACTCCGGAAGACTGGAAAAAAGACATTGATGAAGCCATCAAACTGGGGGTAGAACACATCTCTGCCTACAGCTTGATGTACGAAGAAGGAACGACTCTCTACAGAATGCTGGAACGGGGAAAGATTGAGGAAATCGATGAGGAAACCAGCCGACAGATGTATGAGCTACTCATCACCCAACTCACCTCTGCCGGTTACGAGCATTACGAAATCAGCAACTTTGCCAAGCCAGGCTACCGATCACGCCACAACAGCAGCTATTGGCATGAAGTGCCCTATATCGGAATAGGTGCAGCCGCCCACTCCTACAGACGAGAGACTAAAATAGGTGAAGAAAACAAGATTGAAGCCACCAGAAGCTGGAATGTGGACAATATCAGGGAATACATCGCTTCCATCCAAAAGGGAGAATTGCCTAGTGAAACCGAATCCCTGGATCTTTCTACAAGATACAATGACCTTATCACCACGGCATTACGGACAAGCGATGGTATTGATATAGAAAAGATGGAAAAGGAGTTTGGTGACCAATTAGCTTCACAGATGATGCAGGAAGCTGAGAAGCATATTCATAGAGGACTCATGAAGATAAGCAACGGGAAGCTATCACTTACCCATGAAGGTCTCTATATATCAGATGACATCATGAGCGACTTTATGATCGTATAAAAATACATCATCACATAAAAAAATGGAGCCTTAATTCCAAGGCTCCATTTTATCCAGACCATATTTCTTATATCTTTCGTAGTAATACTGTTTAATTTGATCAATTGCCTGAATGGTTGACTTCTTTTTCTGAAAAAAAGGCTTTACCATCTGCAAAAGAACAAACAGTACCACCACTATCAATAAAATAATGGCCCAAGACAGCACCTCACTCTTCAGATTGACATGAGGCTGAATGAGAATACCTGCAGCCACGGGAAGGATATAACACACCCAATCCATAGGCGTATCCAATTTGGTTGACTCCAAGTATTCCTGCCGCAGGTTGCCAGGAGCATTCAAAAGCATTCTCTTGCTGTGTGCGCTCCAATACTCTTCAAATTCTTTTTCCATTAACTTTTATTACTCCTCTTATTTAGGTACCAGTCTAATAGGCTATCTACAGACATCACCTATTCTCTTATACTCTTATTTATTATAACAATTTACTATTGTAGTCTTGCATTTCATGCAATTCGTCGACAAAGGTACTACATTTATCTGTAATCCGCAAATATTTATCTCCAAACATCAGTTTCTTAACTATATTTCACTAAAATATTTTTTAAAGCCGTTTTTAAAACAAGATACGCTATTTAGTATCGAAAAAAAGACTACAGCCAAAAAGAAAAGCATATTCCCCCTGTACACACCAAATAAAAGGGCAATACTCATAGAAGCATTGCCCTTTTTAAATACTATGTATTTATTATTTGATGTATTTTTTATCTCTCACCCAATGGAGTATAATCCAACTCACCCAGAATATTCTTGTAAGCAGGACGGATGATGCGGCGACCCTCGAAGTTGAGTTCTTCGATGCGATGGGCAGTCCAACCCACGATACGCGCCATAGCAAAAATAGGGGTATAAATCTCCTGTGGAAGACCAATCATCTCATAGATGAAACCGCTATAGAAGTCGAGGTTGGCACAGGCAGGCTTGCTGCCGCCACGATGCTCCTGCAGGCACTTGATACCCTCCTGCTCAATAAGCTTCAGAAAGTTGTACTCATCCTCCCTACCCTTCTCCTTGGCAAGCTCGCCAGCCAGGCGCTTCAACTCTACGGCACGAGGATCGCTCAAGGTATAAACCGCATGGCCGATACCATAGATAAGACCCGTCTTATCATAAGCCTCCTTGTTGAGCATGCGCTTCAGGTAGATATCGAGTTCGTTGACATTGGTCCAATCCTTGATAGCCTCCTTCAGATGATGGAACATATTGATAACCTTGATGTTGGCACCACCATGAAGAGGACCCTTCAAGCTACCGATACCGGCAGCAATAGAGCTGTAGGTATCCGTGCGGGTAGAAGAGGTGACACGCACCGTGAAGGTAGAGTTGTTACCACCACCATGCTCTGCCTGAATGATGAGGAGCAGATCGAGCATACGCGCATCCAGCTCAGAGTAGTTCTCGTGCTTCATCATATAGAGGAAGTTCTCTGCGATAGAGAGATTCTCGCGTGGATGGCGAATGTGCAAGCTTCTGCCCTGCACAGAGTGACGATAGATGTTGTATGCATAGGCGATGATGGTTGGGAACTTCGCAATCAGCTCCACACTCTGACGCATCAGGTTGTCGCGGCTGATATCGTCAGGGTTCGGATCGAAGGTGTACATTTCGAGCACGCAACGAGCCAGGATGTTCATGATGTTAGAACCCTCCAGTTCGATGATGTGAGTAATGGTACGGTGGTCGAGCGGCATGTTGTCGTTGAGGAGTTCCTTGAAAGCCTCCAGCTCCTCCTTATCCGGCAGCTGACCGGAAAGGAGCAGGAAGGCAACCTCCTCGAAACCGAATCGCTTCTCCTTCAAGAGAGGAGTAACGAGGTCGTCAAGCTCGTAGCCACGATAATAGAGCTTACCCTCGGTAGGCTTCAGCTTGCCATTCTCATCGCGCTCGTAACCCACAACGTTACCGATGTTGGTCAATCCTACCAGCACACCAGAGCCATCCTCATTACGAAGTCCACGCTTTACATTGAACTTGGTGAATGCATCCTTATCTATCTTGCATGAGTTCTTTACCTCATCACTTAATTTATATATCAAATATTCTTTATTCATAACTGTTACTTTTTAGCTGCAAAGTTCAATGCAGAACCAGCCTTGAACCATGCAATCTGTGTATCATTATAAGTATGCTCTACCTCGAAACTATCCTCAGAGCCATCCTTGTGCTTCAAGGTGACGGTGAGTTTAGAACCTGGAGCAAACTCCTTCAAACCGGTGAGTGAGATGCGGTCGTCTTCCTGTACCTTATTATAATCATCCTTATTGCAGAATGTAAGGGCGAGCATACCCTGCTTCTTCAGGTTGGTTTCGTGGATACGGGCGAAACTCTTGGCAAGAATCACCTTCACGTTCAGGAAACGAGGCTCCATGGCTGCATGCTCACGAGATGAGCCTTCACCGTAGTTATCCTCAGCCACCACGATGCTGCTGATGCCCTGCGCCTTGTAAGCCTTGGCTGCGGTAGAAACCTCCACATACTTGCCATCCAACTGGTTCTTCACCTTGTTGCTCTCGCCATTGAAGGCGTTGACGGCACCCATCAGCAGGTTATCAGAGATATTCTGAAGATGTCCGCGGAACTTCAACCATGGACCAGCCATTGAGATATGGTCGGTGGTACACTTGCCCTCGGTCTTGATGAGGAGAGGCATATCTACCAGGTCCTTTCCATCCCAAGGAGCGAATGGAGCCAATTTCTGCAGGCGGTTGCTATCTGAAGCAATTACCACCTCAATGTTAGCATTTGCTTCGCTAGGAGCGATGAACCCCTTGTCTTCTACGGCAAATCCCTTAGGAGGGAAGGTGAAACCAGCAGGCGCATCGAGCTTCACGCTATTGCCATCCTTATCTAATAAGGTATCGGTGGCTGGATTGAAATCCAGGCGGCCGGCAATGGTGAGTGCCACGGTGAGCTCAGGGCTACCGATGAAGGCAAATGTATTAGGGTTGCCATCAGCACGACGGCGGAAGTTTCTATTGAAAGAGGTGACGATGGCATTCTTGCGGGTGTTATCGTCGGTATGACGCTTCCACTGTCCGATGCAAGGACCGCAGGCGTTGGTCATGATCAGGGCTCCAATCTTCTTGAAGTCATCGAGGATGCCATCACGCTCGGCAGTATAGCGAATCTGCTCAGAACCAGGGTTGATGATGAGCTGACCCTTTACCTGGATGCCCTTCTCGTAAGCCTGGCGAGCCACACTTGCCGCACGGGCCAAATCCTGATAGGAAGAGTTGGTACAGCTTCCTACCAATCCAACTTCTACCACCATAGGATAATCGTTGGCAGGCCCCTTCGCCTTCATGTGAGAGATAGGGGTTGCCGCATCTGGAGTAAACGGACCATTGAGATGAGGCTCCACCTTAGAGAGGTCGATTTCTACAATCTGGTCGTAGAAAGCTGACGGATTGGCAAGCACCTCGTCATCAGCACGAAGTTCGGCAGCGTTCTTCTGGGCAAGAGAAGCAATCTCCTCACGACCCGTCTTGCGGAGATACTCGCTGGCATTCTGGTCGAATGGGAAGATAGAGCAGGTAGCACCCAGCTCTGCACCCATGTTACAGATGGTAGCCTTACCCGTGGTAGAGATGCCGTCGAGGCCATCGCCAAAGTATTCGAGGATGGCATTGGTACCACCCTTCACTGTGAGAATGCCCAAGATTTCGAGAATCACATCCTTTGGAGTAGCCCAGCCAGAGAGCTTGCCCGTGAGATGCACACCGATGAGGCGAGGCATCTTGAGTTCCCAAGGCTGACCAGTGAGCACATCCACGGCATCGGCACCACCAACGCCCACGGCTACCATACCGAGACCGCCGGCATTTGGAGTATGGGAATCTGTACCCACCATCATACCGCCTGGGAAGGCATAGTTCTCGAGTACCACCTGGTGGATGATACCAGCACCTGGTCCCCAGAATCCGATATGATATTTCTGAGAGACCGACTTCAAGAAATCATATACCTCCTTGTTGGTCTTACATGCTTCAGGAAGGTCTTGAATAGCACCCACGTCTGCACGAATCAAGTGATCGCAATGTACTGAAGCAGGAACTGCCACTTTATCCTTACCTGCGTTCATAAACTGCAAGAGCGCCATCTGAGCGGTAGCATCCTGCATCGCCACGCGGTTAGGTCGGAAATCCACATATTCTATACCTCTTTTATATGGGCGCAACTCAGCAGGGTCGAAAAGATGCGCAAAAAGCACCTTCTCGGCATAAGTGAGAGGTCGTTTCACAGTAGCCTTAGCCTGTTTTACACTTTCCGAATACGAAGCATAAAAGCTTCTCAGCATTTCAATGTCCAGTATCATCTTATTCACTAATTATTTGATTAATTATACACTCGTGTGCGCACACCATACAACAGCAAAATACGCACTACCGAACTTTTTTATTTGCAAATATACGACTTTTTCTGCAAATAGTAGCACATTTTATCGAAAATTTATCATTTTGCTAGCATTTTTCTTGTTTTTTGATGAATTTGTTGTATATTTATGCGAAAGAATGCTATTTTTCCACTATAAATAAAGAATTCAAAGCAAAAACACAGGAAAAGCAAGAAAACAATAGTAAAAGCATCAGAAAACCAGAAAACAATCGCAGAAGGAAAAGAAAAACGAGAAAACATTTGGCACTATACACATTATTTATTATCTTTGCAGATGTTATGAGAATAGACATTATTACAGTATTACCAGAGATGCTGGAGGGATTCTTCAACGAATCTATCCTGGCACGTGCGCAGAAGAAGGGCCTCGCAGAGATCCATCTCCACAACTTGCGCGACTATACATTAGATAAATGGAAACGAGTGGACGACTATCCATACGGAGGAAGCGCCGGAATGGTGATGCAATGCGAACCAATAGACCGATGCATCACTGCCCTGAAGGCAGAGCGTGACTACGATGACGTCATCTATGTATCTCCGGATGGCGAGACCTTCAACCAGAAGATAGCCAACGAAATGTCGCTGGGTGGAAACCTCATCATCCTCTGCGGTCACTACAAGGGAATCGACCAGCGCGTGCGCGATCATCTTATTACCAGAGAAATCAGCGTAGGTGATTATGTGCTCACAGGTGGCGAACTGGCAGCAGCAATTATTTCAGATGCGGTAATCCGACTCGTACCAGGAGTCATCAGCGATGAGCAGAGTGCCCTCTCCGACTGCTTCCAAGACGACATTCTGTCAGCTCCTATCTACACCCGCCCTTCAGACTACAAGGGTTGGAAGGTTCCAGAAATCCTACTTAGCGGCAACGAAGCAAAAATCCGCCAGTGGGAGTTTGACCAGGCAATGGAACGAACCAAGCGATTAAGACCCGACTTGCTTAAAGAATAATAGGCTGAAGCCAATCTGCAGGATGGGCATATATAAAAGATAAGCACATATATTAAGGGGAGTATATATAAGGTGAACATATATTAAGGTGAACATATATAATAAGAATAGCCTGTTCTCAAAACACGAGTTTCTGTTTAGAGAACAGGCTGCTTCATAAAGAGTATTCCATATCAGAAATCCATAATGAGAACTTCATTATAGGAATTTCTCACAAAACTTTTCTCCCAGCATAAATCCTTCTTCATAGAGACGCTCTAATTTATCTGTATCCTTTTCTATGCGCCCTACTTCCATTGGACGAATCGGACGAATACAAGTGATTTTGCCAGCAGCCTCCAAATCATCAATCAGTTGAATCTGCTCATTATAAGCCTTATGCCGATGACTCAAGACCACACGCAGGCGCGGATAGTTCTTATATAAATAAGGTAGCTTTCTATCTTTGCCAGTATCTCTCCAACCTTTGTTGCGGGTCAAGACAACCACATTGTGCTCATAACCTTTGTCTATAGCTCTCATCACGGGAATACTGTCTGATATTCCACCATCGAGCATTGGGATACCATCCACATCCACGATTTTACTCACGTATGGCAAACTGCTGGAAGCACGCACAATATCAAGGGCACGCTGCCGATCATGATTTTCCGAAAGATACATAGGCTTGCCCGTAAGACAATTCGTGGTAACCATCTCGAATCGGTTGGCATATTTAAAATAGGTATCAAAATCGTAAGGAAGCAACAGATTCGGAAACTTATCGTAGAGCAACTCACGGTCGAAAATACACCCTTGCATTACCAGATGTCGGATGCCGATATACTGATACCTCGCCAAATAATCGATATTTGAGATACGGGCACGACGCGGCTGGCGACTGATGTACGACATACCATTACATGCACCTGCCGACACCGCCACCGTATATGGGAAATAAACATCATGCTTCATAAAAGCATCAAGTACGCCACTGGTAAAGACGCCACGCATACCTCCACCTTCCAAGACCAAACCAGTTTTTTCCAAATTCAACTTCATAACCTTTATCCTTCCACTGTTTTTTGATTGCATTACACTAATCAACATTCATACTCTTACAGATTATCACTCTCTGCATTACTAACGATTTGCACTCTGAGAAAACTCATTTTCTTACATTTTGTCCCTCAAAAAGAGCATTTTTATATTAATTATTTATAAATTCGCTAGTTTTTTCTATTTTTGATTGCAAAGATAATACATTTTTGCGAAATAATTGCTAACTTTGCAGCAAAATAAAGTAAAATTCTAAAAATATGTTTAGTAAGGACACTTATATCAGCCGCAGACAAGAGCTTAAGAAGCTCGTCAAAAGCGGCGTCATCATTCTTTTCGGAAACAACAATTCACCTTGTAATTTCCCTAATAACGGATATTACCCATTCCGCCAGGACTCAACATTCCTGTACTATTTCGGTTTGCAGCGAGACGGTTTGGTTGGTGTAATTGACATAGATAACGACATCGAAACTTTAATCGGTGATGATATCGACTTGGTAGATATTGTATGGTACGGAAGCGTAGATAGCGTCCACGATCTCGCAGAGCAGGTGGGCGTACATAATTCTGCACCAATGAAGAGCCTGAAGACCATCTGCAATGATGCTATGGCGAAGAAACGCAAGATTCACTTCTTGCCACCTTACCGCTATGATATCAAGCTTCAGGTATTTGACCTCCTCGGAATTCATCCAAACCAGCAGAAAGAGGAAGCCAGCATGGATCTCATCAAGGCGGTTGTCAAGATGCGTTCTACCAAGACTCCAGAGGAAATTGAGGAATTGGAGCGTGCTTCTGTTATCGGATATAAGATGCACACCACTGCTATGAAGCTCGTCCGCCCAGGAATCACAGAAAAATATGTAGCAGGACAGGTAAGCGGAATTGCTCACTCTTATGGAGCAATGGTTAGTTTCCCTACTATCTTCAGCCAGCATGGAGAGATTCAGCATGGTTATCCATCTATGAATCTGCTCGAGGAAGGAAGACTGGCACTTTGTGATGCAGGTGCAGAGACTATGAACAATTACTGTTCAGACCATACTCGTACAATGCCAGTCAGCGGTAAGTTCAGCCAGCGCCAACTGGAAATCTACTCTATCGTAGAGGCTTGTCACGACTACGCTCTGGAAGTTGCAAAGCCAGGTATGAAGTGGGCTGATGTCCACTTTGCCGTATGCCGCTTGCTCTTCGACCGTATGAAAGAGTTAGGTCTTGCCAAAGGTGATACAGAAGAGGCTGTACGTGCTGGTGCCCACGCTATGTTCCTGCCTCACGGATTGGGACACATGATGGGTATGGATGTTCACGATATGGAGAACCTCGACCAGATAAACGTTGGCTTTGATGATGAAGTTCGCCCTAACCTGGAACAGTTTGGTACAAACTGCCTGCGTATGGGTCGCCGCCTTGAAGAAGGCTTCGTAGTAACAGATGAGCCAGGCGTTTACTTCATTCCAGCTCTCATCGACGACTGGAAAGCTTCAGGTCATTGTGCAGAGTTCCTCAACTTCGATAAGATTGAGACCTACAAAGACTTCGGAGGTATCCGCATCGAGGATGATGTACTCATCACCAAGGAAGGTTGCCGATTCCTCGGAACCGACCGTATACCTTACCATCCAAAGGATGTAGAGGAGTATATGGCTGCCCACAGAGGAGAGATTCTTTAAATAGAAAAATCCATTCAAGCAAACGAACGAAGAACCCTCAAGGTTTTCAATACTTGAGGATTTTTCATAGAGAGATATAAGTATAGAATAACATTATTAATTTAAGAGAAAAATTTCATGAAGAAATCAATGATCGTTGCAGCCATGTTGGCTATGGTTGCCACTGGCGCAAATGCGAAATCAGCAACTGATTCTGCAACTATTGCAAAGAACAAGCCTGTATTCACAGTAGTGAAGCAGAATCCTATTACAAGCATCAAGGACCAGAACCGCAGCGGTACGTGCTGGGCTTACTCTACACTCAGCTACTTCGAAAGCGAGATTCTGAAGCATACAGGTAAAACCTACGACCTCAGCGAGATGTTCGTAGCTAACAAGACTTATATGGACCGCGCCACTATGGCTGTAAGAATGCACGGTGACGTAAGCTTCTCTCAGGGCGGTAGCGCATACGATGTACTTTATGCTTTGCAGCACTACGGAATCGTACCGGAGGGCGCAATGCCAGCTCCTGGTACTTTGACAGGCGACTCACTCGCTAACTTCGGTGAGTTCTTCGATGTAATGACTCCATACGTAGAGGCTGTAGCTAAGAGCAACGCTAAGAAGATTTCTTCTGCCTGGAAGAGCGGTCTTCAGGGTATCATCGACTCATATATCGGTAAGACTCCTGAGAAGTTCACATATCAGGGCAAGCAGTACACTCCACAGTCATTCTGCCAGAGCCTCGGCTTGAACCTCGATGATTATGTTACCATCACCAGCTATACTCACCACCCAATGTGGAGCAAGTTTGCTGTTGAGGTACAGGACAACTGGCGTTGGCCTTTGAGCTACAATGTACCAATGGATGACCTTTGCAAGATCATCGACAACGCTATCAACAACGGCTACACAGTAGCTTGGGGTGGCGACGTAACAGAGGACGGTTTCACTCGTAAGGGTCTCGGTATCGCATACGACGTCAAGAAGGTTCGTTCTATGGCAGGTACAGACGCAGACCACTGGTTCAAACTCTCTAAGGACGAGAAGAAGGAGAAGTTCGATTCACTTGGTGTAAACGCACCAGAAGTTGTTCCTACCCAGGCTATGCGCCAGGAAGCTTTCGATAACTGGGAGACTACCGATGACCACGGAATGCACATCTACGGTATCGCTAAGGACCAGAACGGCAAGGAGTACTATATGGTAAAGAACTCTTGGGGTGAGTATGGTGACTACAAGGGAACATGGTATATGACCAAGGCTTTCGTAGCTTACAAGACTATGGACTTCATGGTAAACAAGAATGCCATTCCTAAGGATATCCGCAAGAAGCTCGGCATCTAATTTATTCAAAATAAACAGAACCAAAGGCAGCAAACAGTAGAGTTTGCTGCCTTTTTGTTTACCTGCAAGTATTATTTTTACTTAAATCTAGGTATTTTTAAATAAAATACTTCATAAACATTTTCGATTGTCACTTTATTTTCGTAACTTTGGGGGCAGAAATAAAAAATAATTAAAATGCATTTTAAATGGAATTACGAAGAACCGACACCAGAGCTGGAGAAATCGGCTAAAGAACTAGCCGACAAACTCAGTATCAGCCCTATCCTAGCCAAGCTTCTCATCCATCGAGGCATTACGACAGAATCTGCAGCCAAGCGGTTTTTCCGCCCCCAGCTGTCTGATCTCATCAATCCATTCCTGATGAAGGATATGGATATCGCTGTTGATCGCCTCAACGATGCTATGGGAAGAAAGGAGCGCATCATGGTCTATGGAGACTATGACGTGGATGGATGCACGGCTGTAGCATTGGTGTACAAGTTTCTGCAACAGTTTTATTCCAACATTGATTACTACATACCAGACCGATACGACGAAGGCTATGGAGTAAGCAAAAAGGGAATAGACTTTGCGCACGAAACAGGTGTAAAACTCATCATTATCCTGGATTGCGGCATCAAAGCTATCCAGGAGATAGAATATGCCAAGAGTCTTGGCATAGACTTCATCATCTGCGACCATCATGTCCCTGACGACGTGATGCCACCAGCTGTGGCCATACTTAACCCCAAACGCCCGGATGATCCATTCCCATTCAAGCATCTCTGCGGTTGTGGCGTAGGATTCAAATTCATGCAGGCTTTTGCCAAGAACAACAACATTCCTTTCTCACGCCTCATCCCTTTACTCGACTTCTGTGCCGTGAGCATTGCTGCCGACATAGTGCCTGTGGTGGATGAAAACCGAATCCTTGCCTTCCACGGACTCAAACTTCTCAATACCAATCCAAGTATCGGACTCAAGGCGATTATCGATATCTGCGGACTCAACGGAAGAGAGCTGTCTATGAGTGACATCGTCTTCAAGCTAGGACCACGCATCAATGCATCAGGACGTATGGAGAACGGCAAGGAAAGCGTGGATCTGCTGGTAGAGCGAGACTTCGGTCAGGCTCTGAAAATGGCAAAGCACATCAATGAGTACAACGAACAACGCAAGGACATAGACAAGCAGATGACAGAAGAAGCCAATCTAATCGTGTCACGACTGGAGACACAGAAACACAACTCCAGCATCGTACTCTATGATGAAGGTTGGAAAAAGGGAGTCATCGGCATCGTTGCATCCCGACTTACGGAAATCTACTTCCGTCCTACCGTGGTACTGACCCGTGACGGAGACCTTGCAACAGGTTCGGCTCGCAGCGTAACAGGATTCGACGTATATTCTGCCATCAAGAGTTGCCGCGACCTGCTTATCAACTTCGGAGGTCACACCTATGCCTGCGGACTTACGATGAAATGGGAAAACGTGAAGGAGTTTAGAGACAGATTCCACCAGTACGTGGCAGAACATATCGCTCCCGAACAGACGGAAGCGATGCTCAACATAGATGCGATGATAGACTTCAAGGACATAACGAAGCAGCTGCACTCAGATTTAAAGAAGTTCTCACCTTTTGGTCCATGCAATAGCAAACCCGTATTCTGCACGCAGAACGTATATGATTACGGCACCAGCAAGGTGGTGGGCAGAGAGCAAGAGCATATCAAACTGGAATTGGTAGATTCTAAGTCGAGTACCGTAATGAACGGAATTGCCTTCGGACAAAGCGCGGCTGCCCGATACATCAAAAGCCGCCGCAGTTTCGACATTGCATACACCATTGAGGACAATATTTTCAAGAAGAACCAAGTCCAACTTCAAATAGAGGCTATCAGGCCAAATGACTAAGAAAAAATGGCAGATCAATTTCAACTTATTCTGCAAAAGTATTGGGGGTATCCTGATTTCCGAGGCATTCAACGCAATATCATCGAAAGCATTGCCTGCGGACGGGATACCCTCGGTCTTATGCCGACAGGTGGCGGCAAATCCATCACATTCCAGGTGCCTGCCTTAGTCAAGGAAGGTGTATGTATCGTCATCACCCCTCTCATCGCCCTGATGAAAGACCAGGTACAGCATCTTAGAGAACGAGGTATACTGGCTGATGCCATCTATGCAGACAAATCGAGAAACGAAATTCTTCAGACGCTCGACAACTGTATCTTCGGGGGCGTAAAGATTCTCTACGTTTCACCAGAACGACTCGCATCAGAACTCTTTCAGACCAAGCTCAAACACATCCATGTAAGTTTCATCACAGTAGATGAAGCCCATTGTATCAGCCAATGGGGCTACGATTTCCGCCCTTCTTACCTGCAGATAGCCAAAATCAGGGAAATGATTCCCCAGGTACCTATCCTTGCTCTTACAGCGACTGCGACTCCAGAAGTTGTGGATGATATACAGGAAAGACTACATTTTGCAGAAAAGAATGTGTTTAAGATGAGCTTCGAACGCAAGAACCTCGCTTATGTTGTACGCAACACTTCCAATAAGCAGGGTGAAATGGTGCATATCCTGCAAAGCGTGAAAGGCTCAGCCATAGTCTATGCCCGAAGTAGAAAACGCACCAAGGAAATGGCTGAACTATTGTCTAAGAAAGGTATTTCCGCCACCTTTTACCACGCCGGACTCGCTCCTGATGAGAAGGATGTGCGACAGAAAGCCTGGCAGGCAGACGAAGTAAGGGTGATGTGCGCCACAAACGCCTTTGGAATGGGAATAGACAAACCCGATGTGAGGATGGTGATTCACATAGACTGTCCCGATTCACTTGAGGCTTACTTCCAGGAGGCTGGACGTGCCGGAAGAGATGGGGAGAAATCCTATGCAGTACTGCTTTTTGACAGAAGCGACGAGTCGAAACTCAAGAAACGAATAGATGATACCTTTCCACCTAAAGAAATGATACAGGACGTTTACGAACATCTTGCCTACTTCTACCAGATAGGTGTAGGTAGCGGATGTGGCAAGACCTTCGAGTTTGACATCGATAAATTCTGCATCACCTACAAGTTTTTCCCTACCAAAGTAGATTCTGCCCTCAGGATTCTTGAACGAAGCGGCTATCTGCACTACGAGGACGATCCAGATGGTAAAGCCCGCGTTATGTTTCTCCTGGGCAGAAACGAACTTTATATACTCGATCAGCTTCCTCCTACACAGGAGGCGGTCATCACAGCATTACTGCGCAGCTACGGCAGTCTGTTTGTGGATCTTACCTTCATAGACGAGCATCTTATTGCCCGCCAGGCGGAATTAAACATCCAGCAGGTATATTTTGCATTAAAGAACCTGGCAGCCCGCCACATCATCAAATTCATCCCCCGCCGCAAGATACCTTTCATCAGCTTTACACGCGACCGTGTGGATGGCAACAAGGTACAGATTCCGCAAGAGGTATGGGAAGGCCGAAGAGAGCAATATATGAAGCGTATTCAAAGCATGCTGCAATATGCCAAAAATGATGAGATATGCCGCTCACGCCAGTTGCTCGCCTATTTTGGTGAACATAATGAAACGAAATGCCAGCAGTGTGATGTTTGCCTGGCGAAGGAAACGGAAGAGAAAGAAAAGGAATTCCGCAGAAAGATTGCAGAAGAAGAAATCATCATAGAAGACCTCAAAGTCATAGAAAAACGAAAGGATGATTGAAAAGATAAAAGGATGATTGGAAGCCGAAAGGATGATTGGAAAAGCAACCTCCTTTCGGCTTTATCATATACGTAAAAGGGAGCGACCCATCGCGGACCGCTCCCTTTATAACATTATGTACGAGAAAAAAATTAGTTATTCTCAGGACGAAGCTTACGTACAGTAACACCAGCCTGCCACATCTCCTTGTTGCGCATAGCCTCGAGTTCTGTGTTCAACTTCTCACGGTAATCAGCCTGAGAGTTCTTGTCGATAGAAATCTGAGCCTCATTACCAGTCTTAACAGAGTAATACAACCACTCCATAACAGGCTTGATAGCCTCACGGAAACGAGGAGCCCAATCAAGAGCACCACGCTGAGCTGTTGTAGAACAGTTAGCATACATCCAATCCATACCCTTAGCACCGAAGAGAGGGCCAAGGCTCTGAGTCAACTCCTCAACAGTCTCGTTGAATGCCTCAGATGGAGAGTGACCGTTCTCACGGAGTACATCGTACTGAGCCTCCAAGAGACCCTCGATAGCACCCATCAAAGAACCACGCTCACCAGTAAGGTCAGAAGTAGCCTCACGCTGGAATGTAGTCTTGAACAGATAACCTGCACCGATACCGATACCGAATGCAATAGTCTTTTCCTCTGCCTTGCCAGATGCATCCTGGTAAACAGCGTAAGAACAGTTCAAGCCACGACCCTCGCAGAACATAGTGCGGAGAGAAGTACCAGAACCCTTAGGTGCAACCATAATAACATCAATATCCTTAGGTGGAACAACGCCTGTGCGATCGCTCCAGTTGATAGCGAAACCATGTGAATAATACAAAGTCTTACCTGCTGTGAGGTGTGGCTTAATTTTTGGCCAGCAAGCAATCTGACCGGCATCAGAAAGCAACATACAGATGATAGTACCCTTCTCAGCAGCTTCCTCGATAGAGAACAAAGTCTTGCCTGGTACCCAGCCATCCTTCAAACACTTCTCGTAGGTCTTACCCTGACGCTGTCCGACGATGACGTTGAAACCATTATCGCGAAGGTTGCAAGCCTGACCAGGACCCTGGATACCGTAACCGATAACTGCGATAGTTTCGTTCTTCAATACTTCACGTGCTTTCTCCAATGAAAATTCATGACTAGTGACAACAGTTTCCATTACGCCACCGAAATTCATTTCTGCCATAATTGTAACTTAATTTTTGTGCGGCTTGCCTATTGTGGAGCCGCGGGTTATACTTGTCCATACGGATGCGAGCTGTATTCTTATCCAAAGAGAGCCTGTTTGATCCGTCCACCACCTACACGAGGAAGCGGCACTGGGTTTATTTTTTATTTCGAGTGCAAAGGTAATGAATTTCTATGAAACCACCAAATTTTTCTTTCATTTTTTTATAAATTTCACCTTACTTCTTACAACTTCCACCTCAATATCGCTATTTTGGCTTATTTTTGTTATTTTTATGCAAAATTCTTCCATTTTTTGATGTTCGTTAACAGAAGCTTCTTTTTCTGTTTTTCCCCCATCACCCACCTTCTCTACATAGAAATTCAGCTGATCACCCTGATGACTCTCTGCTACGTATGCGATTTCGAAGCGCTGTAAAAAATGAGTCTTATAATAATCCAGGTCAAAAAGATCGAGTACATGCTCGATATATTTCACAGAATTAATATGGCCATTTACATCTACATCATTATAATAGGTATGAATAGTACGTACCAATTCTGCATCCTTACCCATCTTGACACGAGAGCTGGCAGCAATAGGACAAGGTTTCTCTGTTTCTATATATTCCTTGATAAGTCCATCATGGATACTGAAAATATCCACGGGCTGACGGGTCTCAGTATCAATCATCGCCCAGACACTTTTACCATAGCCATATACCTTCTCTGCTTCAGAACCATCCGAAACAGATGAACAGATCTTAAAGTTTCGGCTAGTGAAGTACTTCATCGCACTCTCTACCCAGGTCTCTACATAAAACTTATCATAAGACTTTGGCATTTCCTGCATCTCGATAGCGAGACGACTCAAGACCCAGGTTTTGTGTCGGGGCATCAGATAGTTCATTCCATAACCACGATCGTTACTATGGAAATCGGCAGCATTCAGAAGATGATTTCCCAAATGCCCCATAAACAGACGACTTGCAAAATCGCAATGGAAAGGTTCTGCCAGAAACTCGTAGCAACCTACCTTATCTAATAATTCCTGTTTCATATTCTTCGGTTTTTGATTTATTGTTTTATACCTTATTATATATATAACGAAGCCACCTATATCTTTATTACATACAAGAAACTAAAAATCCCTCTGCTCTTGGTCTTCCAACCAGGTAAGCAAAGGGATTTTCCTCGTTTAAATCTGTTTGTTCCAGAATCAATATATTCTTTCAGAATTCCTGTCCGAGACTATTCTTCTGAATTCTTTTTCAGATAATCAGAGATAGGCTCATCGAAGCTTCTTGTAACGGCAATTCTACCACTTCGACTGTACTGCAAAAGACAATCGAAACTGTTGAGCTGATGGAAAAGATCAGCGATATCCTCAGTAAGACCCGCCAAGAGCACAGTACTGTAGGTAGGATTCACCTCCATCATACGGGCATCGTGCTTGCGGATAGTACGGGAAACCTCAGGATTCTCCAAGAGAATAGGAGTAGAAATCTTGTAGAGTGCTACCTCGTGGATGAAAATCTGATCATCTGCATAATAATCACTCTTCACCACATCAATTTTCTTCTCTATTGCCTTGTTGATTTTCTCAATCTGCTCAGCATCACTCCATACCGTGATCGTATATTTGTGGATGTTCTTGATACTGCTAGCCGACACATTCAAGCTCTCGATATTCACCTGTCTTCTTGTAAATACAGCGGTAATCTGATTCAGGATACCTGCAATATTCTCAGAATAGACAAGCAATGTATATAATTTCTTATCGTTGTTATTCTCCATTTTATTTCTATTATTTAAAATGCATAGTTACACCTTATTATATATATAGCCGAAAGCCATTAATAGTGGAGCTCAAGCAGCATTTCGTCCACACTCTTTCCCGGCAGAGTCATAGGAACAATATCCTCATCTTCCTTGATGGCGCATTCCAAAAGGTAAGGTCCCTTGGTGCTGATCATCTTCTCAACCTTCGCCTTCAGATCCTTGCGGTCGATTACCACATCGTAAGGAATGCCATAAGCCTTGGCAATTTCCTCATAACGAGGGTTCAGCATATGGGTGAAAGAGCGACGTCCCTCAAACATCAAATCCTGCCACTGGCGTACATTGCCCAGATAGTTATTGTTCAAGAGAATCATCTTCACTGGTGCCTGCTGCTCCATGATGGTACCCAATTCCTGGATGTTCATCTGGAAACCGCCATCACCGAAGAAACAGCAGATGGTACGGTCTGGTGCGCCGAATGTTGCACCGATAGCAGCAGGAAGACCGAAGCCCATGGTTCCGAAACCACCACTGGTAACAATACTCAGTTTCTTGGTGAACTTGAAGTAGCGGCTACTGATCATCTGGTTCTGACCTACGTCGTTCACGAGAACAGCCTCATTATTGGTAGCTTCAGTCACCACATTGGTCACCTCACCCATCAGCAGAGGGCCTTCAGTAGGATGAATATCCTTCTCGATAACCTTCTCTTGCTCCTGCTTGCGATATTCCTCGAAGGAATCTCTCCACTCACGATGAACATTCTTGTTCAAGAGACGAGTGATGGCAGGCAACGTCTGCTTGCAATCGCCAATCACAGCCACATCAGTCTTGATGACTTTATCGATTTCCGACTTATCAATATCAAGATGGATAATCTTAGCCTGCTTAGCATATTTAGAAGGAACGCCCGTGATACGGTCGCTGAATCGCATGCCGATGGCTATGAGCACGTCACACTCCTGAGTCTTCATATTGGTAGCATAAGAACCATGCATACCGAGCATACCCATATTAAGCGGATGGTTGCTAGGAAGAGCAGAAAGACCGAGCAGGGTACGACCAGCCGGGATATCAGCCTTCTCCAGGAATTCAACCAGTTCATTATGAGCACCACCGAGTTCTACGCCATGACCGACGAGAGCGAAAGGGCGCTTTGCCTGATTGATGAGTTCAGCAGCTTCAGCCACTGCCTTTTCATCAATCTTCGGATATGGATTATAAGATGTAACCTTCTCGCACTTCACCGGTTCCCACTCACAAGTAGCAATCTGGGCGTTCTTGGTAAAGTCGAGTACCACAGGTCCCGGACGACCGCTACGAGCGATGAAGAAGGCACGGCTTACAGCCCATGCCACATCCTCAGGACGGCGAATCTGATAAGACCACTTAGAGATAGGCTGGGTAACGCCCACCAGGTCAACTTCCTGGAAGGCATCAGTACCCAAAGCGCCCACACCCACCTGTCCGGCGATGACCACGATAGGTGTAGAATCCATCATGGCATCCGCAATACCGGTGAGCGTATTAGTTGCTCCAGGACCACTAGTAACGAGAGTAACACCCACTTCGCCGCTGACTCGGGCGTAGCCCTGTGCAGCGTGAGCAGCAGCCTGCTCGTGACGAACCAAGATGTGATCGAACATCTTCTTCTCTCCTCTCGTGTAACCATACAGTGCATCAAACACTGGCATGATGCTACCACCTGGGTAACCGAAGATGGTCTTAACCCCTTCGTTATGCAGGGAGCGCATCAATGCTTCAGCTCCTGTTATTACTTCTTTTGCCATTTATCTATATCTTATTCTGAATAATTCAAAAACTTTATTTTCTTTGTTGTCAAAGACAAACCTTCTTGCCTGGGAAACCAGGAAAGGATTAGTCGATGATTCTTACACCACCCTTATCAGCAGAGCTTACGCTCTGTGCGTATGCACGCAAAGCCTTACTAACCTGACGATTACGCTTCAGCGGCTGCTGTGGACGTGCAGCAAGTTCCTCGTCGGAAAGCTTCACATTGATAGAACGGCTAGGAATATCGATAACGATGATATCGCCATCCTTGATTTTGCCGATGTTACCACCAGCAGCAGCCTCTGGGCTGATGTGACCGATACTCAAGCCAGATGTACCTCCTGAGAATCGACCATCTGTGATGAGGGCACACTCCTTACCGAGGTGACGGCTCTTGATGTATGAAGTTGGATACAGCATCTCCTGCATACCAGGACCACCCTTAGGACCCTCGTGTGTGATAACAACACAATCACCAGAGTTCACCTTGCCACCAAGGATACCCTCGCAGGCATCTTCCTGAGAATCGAAGCATACTGTTGGACCCTCGAAATGCCAAAGCACAGGATCCACACCTGCAGTCTTCACTACGCAACCATTCTGCGCGATATTACCGAAGAGTACTGCAAGACCACCATCCTTGGTATATGCATGTTCGAGATCACGGATACAGCCATTCTCTCTATCTGTATCAAGACTCTCCCACTGTGCATCCTGACTACCCATCTGAGTAGAGAATTTTCTGCCAGGAGCAGAATGATAGATGCGGTCAGCCTCAGGATCAATCTCGGCACCTGTGATATCGTATTTCTTCATCTGCTCATCGAGAGTCTTGCCATCCACACGCTTCACAGCACCATTAATCAAACCACCCTTGTTAAGTTCATTCAGGATACCCAGGATACCACCGGCACGGTTACATTCCTGAACGCTATACTTCTGAGTATTAGGACTCAACTTGCAGAGGCAAGGAACCTTGCGACTGAGCTGATCGATATCTTCCATCTTGAAATCGGCACCTGCTTCCTGAGCCACAGCCAAGAGATGGAGCACTGTATTTGTACTACCACCCATTGCGATATCGAGAGTCATGGCATTGAGGAAGGCATCACGGGTAGCAATGCTACGTGGCAATACGCTCTCATCGCCATCCTCATAGTAAGCGTAGGCATTCTTCACAATCTGGCGAGCCGCAGCCTTGAAGAGTTCGATGCGGTTCTTGTGGGTAGCGAGAATGGTTCCGTTTCCAGGAAGGCTCAAACCGATAGCCTCTGTAAGAGAATTCATAGAGTTAGCGGTAAACATACCAGAGCAGCTACCACATCCAGGGCAAGCACACTGCTCAATCTGCTTCATTTCCTCATCGCTGACACTGGTATCAGCACCCTTAATCATAGCGGTAATCAAGTCAGCATTCTCGCCTTTCCAGCGACCTGCCTCCATCGGACCACCAGAACAGAATACAGTAGGAATATTCAGACGCATAGACGCCATCAACATACCTGGGGTAACCTTATCACAGTTGGAAATGCAGATCATAGCATCAGCCTTGTGCGCATTCACCATATATTCCACAGAATCAGCAATAATATCGCGACTTGGGAGCGAATAGAGCATTCCGTCGTGACCCATAGCGATACCGTCGTCAACAGCGATGGTATTGAACTCAGCTGCATAGCAACCCATAGCTTCAATTTCCTTCTTGACAATCTGACCGATTTCATGAAGATGAGTATGACCCGGAACAAACTGTGTGAAACTGTTCACGATGGCGATGATAGGTTTGCCAAACTGCTCATGTTTCATACCTGCAGCTACCCAGAGTGCTCTGGCACCTGCCATTCTTCTGCCTTCAGTACAGACGCTACTTCTTAATGGATGTTTCATATCGTTATTATCTCTTTATATTATCTTGTTCTTTATTGCCAGAAGGTCTCTCTCAAGCCTTCTTCTTACAATTTTGACTGCAAAGATAGTGAGAATTTATGAAACAAACAACAAAATCCGCAAAAACTTTCAATTTTTGCGGATTTTTGTTAGAAAATAAGCTAAATTGCTTACAATTTATTAGAACCCTTACACAAAAGCAGCCCGATTGTGCAATAATACAAGGGTCCTTATATGTCTTATACAAACAAATTAGAGTTCAAAGACCTCGGCAGAACGAGCCTTCACCTCAACCTGCTTGTTACCAGCACCAACTCCTTGTGCTTCCACCTGGAGTTTCAACGTACGAGGCAAGGCATTCACCACCTTGAGCCAGGTTTTACCGGTCTTGGAATCCTTTACTACGCTGGTGCCCACATACTTCTTGAGAGCTGCAGGAAGATTCAGGCTAGATACAATATAAGTATCACCGGAATGCTGACCAAACATCTTCTGCATCTTGTAACTCTCAGTGAGTCGGATTTTCTCCGAATTATCGAAGTAGATCATATCCGGGTTCCAGTTATGATAGCCATCCTTGCAGAGCAGAGGCGCATAAGAAGTCATTTCCACGACATCTCCGTTACGTTCCACATTACAGAGATGAATACCCTCTGCCAAAGCGCGGTCTAATTCATTATTGCCATTTGCAGCATACTCGCCCAGATACACCTTCGGAGCCTTACGGTCGTAATGATCGTAGTAATCCTGATGATTGATAAACCATCCTGGCTGCTCATAATAGTGCTCATCTACCGCATCAATCCATTTTTTATTCTCCTTTGCAATCTTCCAGCCCTCGATATAGTCGGAAGATGGACTATGGAATGGACCTACAGTACCTACTACTTCAATTTCGGGATGCTTCTCCTTGAGAGCCTTGCAGATCATCAGATAGCGCTGTTCGAAATCGGTGGAAATCAGATCTTCGTTTCCGATACCTACCATCTTGAGATTGAAAGGAGCCGGATGTCCGGCATCCGCTCTCATCTTTGCCCACTTCGATGTGGCAGGATCACCATTCGCCCACTCTACCAGGTCGAGAACATCCTGCACATACTTTGGCATTTCTGCCATTGGGATTCCGCCCTGCTGTCCGCAGATGCCCTGTGCATTAGGCCGGGAATTCTGACAAGGTACACCAGCAGCCAATACTGGCAGAGGCTCAGCGCCCATATCCTCACACCACTGGAAATACTCGAAGAATCCCAGCTTACGGGTCTGGTGATAGTTCCAGATATTGAGAGCCGGTTTTCGGTCTTTCAGTTCACCGATACTCTCCTTCCAATGATAGATGTTGCCGAGTCCCTGTCCGTGGAGCATACATCCACCTGGAAAACGTACGAAGCGAGGCTTCAGCTCAGCGATGGTCTCAGCAAGATCCTTTCTCAGACCATGACCTTTGTAGGTATCCTGCGGCATCAGGCTCACCATATCTACGGCTACCTTTTCCTCTCCCTTAGGCAAGAGGGCAAAACGGGTATCCTTGCCCAGTTCACCTTTATATTTGTCTGTGATGACAAGCTGCGCTTTGTATTCAGCCCAATCAGGTCCCTGCACCTTCAGCTTAGCCTGGGCTATCGGAAGTCCTTCCTGATCTACGAGTGCTACGGTAAGCTGCTTTTTCTTGCCGTCGATACAACGGGCATACAGACTCACTTCGTAAGCGGCACCATGCTTGATGACGATTCCCTCCCATCCTATATTATAAATAGGTGTAGATGAGAGGATGGCATAATGCGGATTATTCACGCTTACCCCATTTTCTGTAGAAATGAGGGCAGAAGAGGATGACGATACTGAAGAAGATGCTGAAGAAGATGAAGCCTCAATTCCCATCCAGGCAGTTGCAGCATTCCAGCCTTTTCGCTCACCATTGTATTCGAAGTCGCCATTCTGCAGGAGTTCTGCACAGAGTCCACCATCGGCAGCTCTACTGATATCCTCGAAGAAGATGCCGATGAGTTTGTCGCTGATGCGATGGCTCTGCTTCGGATTCACCGTGAGCTTAGCCGTAAAAGCATCTGCTGCATCCGCCTCCTTTACCATTTTAGCGTGCTGAAGGACAGCCTCCTCACCTTGTTCATTCTTGATTTTCTCCTCTACGTCAGCAACATAAGCCTTCAGATCAGCCTCATTCTTAGGCAGCTTCCGGCTGTTTTCCTTTGCTTCCTCAGCCAGAGCCTTATGCCAGGCGCGGATATAGTTCAGATGAATGGCCGGAATCTCGAAGTCATTACCCTCTACCAGTTTACCATTGATGGAAGCCGTATCTCGCTGCCAGAGGATTTCATCGGCAGAAGCTTCCAGCGAATCCTCCTGGAAGGTACGGAAATCCTTGTCGGCATGAACGTATCTTTTGCCTTTCTCCGTCTTCAGATAAAGGTCGAAGGTTCCATCTTCCATCTGATAGGCAGCCACATCACTGATATTCTTTTCCTTCATGATAGGATAATCTTGTGGTCGCCAGGTTACGAGTTCTTCAGAATAAGCCACAGCAAACTGTGGTGAGGTCTTATTTACACTCCAAAGAGCCCGCCAAGTACCATCATTTGCCTTGAGAACGAATGGGCGATACATCTTTTTCTCACTGCCCCAAGGTCCGAAGTCAGAGGCACAGAGCTGACCTACATCCACCCATCTTTCATCGTCTGTAAGATAAGCGAGATGCAGTCCCTGGTTGGGAACTGGAGAATACACGAAAATCTGACAGGTAGAATCCTTGCCCACAATGGTATAGGCAGGTGCATCCTTATCTGCAACAGACAAAGTCGCCTTATTAACTTGTTTCTTGGCAGCTGGCATTTGAGTCTGCTTTCTGACAGGAGTCAGCGCCACAGCTTGGGTCATAGCCAACAGGGCAGCCGAGAAGAGTAGATACTTTGGTTTCATCATATTACTTCTTATTTATTGCTTGTTTTTAGATTCTCAATTGTATTACATTACATATACGATGATACGACTTAAAAATCGTATAAAGCAAATAAAAAAGGGGTAGAATGCTTCACAGCAACCTGCCCCCAACCTAACAACTAAACCTAATAAAACTCCCTAATGGAATAGAGAGTTCTAATCATAAATTTCCTTTTTTCCTGCGGCAAGCGTATTCTTCATCAGCGAGCAGATGGTCATCGGACCCACTCCGCCCGGTACTGGAGTGATGAAAGAACACTTTTCAGCCACTTCATCGAACTTCACGTCACCATTCAGGCGGAATCCGCTTTTTCTGGTGGCGTCAGGTACACGAGTCGTACCCACGTCGATGACAACAGCTCCCGGTTTAACCATATCGGCTGTTACGAAATCAGGCTTACCGATAGCCGCAATGATAATATCCGCCTCCCGGCACTCCTCCTTCAGATTTTTGGAGTGCGAGTGGCACACGGTAACCGTAGCATCTCCATACTGCTTCTGCATCATCAGCTGGGCCATAGGTTTGCCCACGATGTTGCTTCTGCCCAGGATAACACACTTCTTACCGCTGGTTTCTATCTGATAATGCTGCAGCAGGGTGAGGATTCCAAGCGGAGTAGCCGAGATGAAACTAGGCATACCCAGCGACATTCTCCCCACATTCACGGGATGGAAGCCATCCACATCCTTGCGATAGTCTATCGCCATGGTAATCTTCTGCTCGTCGATGTGCTTCGGCAAAGGCAGCTGCACGATGAAACCATCCACGTCAGCATCCTTGTTGAGCTTATCTACACACAGCAGAAGCTCCTCCTCAGTAACATCCTCCTCAAAACGGATCAGCGTAGATTTGAATCCGCACTTTTCGCATGCCAGAACCTTGTTCTTCACATAGGTTTCACTGCCACCATCGTGGCCCACCAGCACAGCCACCAGATGTGGCTGCTTGCCTCCTGCGGCTACAATCTGAGCCACCTCCTGGGCAATCTGTTCCTTCATGGCGGCTGCTGTAGCCTTTCCGTCTATTAGCTGCATCTTACTTTTTCTATTTTAAGAATTTTACATTGATAAGCTTCGAGTCTTGGCTCTCTGCTTCAGAATTACATACCTGGCATCTTAGGCATACCTGGCATACCCTTCATACGGCCCATCATCTGCGCCATCTTGTTGCCAGTCATCATCTGCATCATCTTGCGTGTCTGTTCAAACTGCTTGATGAGCTTATTTACCTCCTGGATATTGGTACCAGAACCCTTGGCGATACGCTGGCGGCGAGAAGTATTGAGAATAGATGGATTGGTACGCTCCTTAGGAGTCATACTCTGGATAATAGCCTCGATACCCTTGAAGGCATCCTCTGGGATATCAACATCACGGATAGCCTTGCCTACACCCGGAATCATCGCAGCCAGATCCTTGATGTTACCCATCTTCTTGATCTGCTGGATCTGATTGTAGAAGTCGTTGAAATCGAACTGGTTCTTGCGAATCTTCTTCTCGAGTTTCTTGGCTTCCTCCAGGTCGAACTGCTCCTGTGCGCGCTCTACCAGCGAAACCACGTCACCCATTCCGAGGATACGGTCTGCCATTCGAGCAGGATGGAACACATCGATAGCCTCCATCTTCTCGCCGGTACCGATAAACTTGATAGGCTTGGTAACCACGGTGCGGATACTGAGAGCAGCACCACCACGGGTATCACCATCGAGCTTGGTGAGAACTACACCATTGAAGTCGAGGCGGTCGTTGAACTCCTTGGCTGTATTTACAGCATCCTGACCCGTCATTGAGTCAACTACGAAGAGAGTCTCATCCGGGTTGAGATGATTCTTGAGGTTGCTGATTTCCTGCATCATCTGCTCATCAACAGCCAATCGACCGGCAGTATCGACAATGACCACATCGTTGCCATTGGTCTTAGCCTGCTGCAAAGCGTGGTCAGCGATGCTGAGCACATCCTTGTTATCAGGCTCACTATATACAGGCACCCCCACCTGTTCGCCTACTACATGGAGCTGCTGGATAGCAGCAGGACGATATACGTCGCAAGCCACGAGCAATGGCTTCTTGCCTTTCTTGTTCTTGAGCATATTGGCAAGCTTACCGCTGAAGGTAGTCTTACCAGAACCCTGCAAACCACTCATCAGGATTACAGCAGGGCGACTTTCCAAATGCAATGGAGCTTCCTCGCCTCCCATCAGCTCAGCGAGCTCGTCGTGAACCAACTTCACCATCAGCTGGCCTGGCTTCACGGCTGTCAAAACATTCATGCCGAGAGCTTTTTCCTTCACCTTGTTGGTGAATTCCTTGGCAACTTTATAGTTAACGTCGGCATCGAGGAGTGCACGGCGCACATCCTTCATGGTCTCAGCCACGTTGATTTCGGTAATTTTACCCTCACCCTTCAAGATTTTGAAGGAACGTTCTAATCTATCACTTAAATTTTCAAACATGTTCTTAATTGTACTTTTTTATTTCGGGCACAAAGTTACGAACTTTTTCCGAGAAAGCCAACTCAATCTCGATTATTTTTCATTTTCTTGCTCTTTTGCTTCATTTTGAACATTTGGAAGCGTTTTCTCTGATGATTCCTGCCTGGTCTCATCCTGCTTTTCCAAAGTTTCTTTCTTGTTAGCGCTCAGATTGATAGGATTTTTCAGTTCATACTTCTTTCCCGTAGCCTTTTCGTAGGCAGAGACGATAGGATCCTTTCTGTCCATCTTCTTGAAGATTTCCTGAGCCTGCTTCTTGTGCTTCCGGTCGCGGCTGCCCTGCTTGTCCATCCAGCCGAAGGCATCGAAGCCGATTCCTCCCGGTGATGTTGGCACAGAATTCACCTTCTCTTGTATCTGCTCTTCCATATTGTCGATATGCTCCTGGTTCTTGCCCCAAACGGTCACTTCACCAATCTGTTTGGCTTCGGGAAGGAGAAAAACGGTATCAGGCAACTCCTGATAGCGGATGGTTGCCTTGATATAGCCCGGTTTGGATACGGTAGCAGAATCAAACTGGTAGCGCATGTTCCAGTAGCCCCGATAGTCGGTACGCGCCCAATGGTTATTGTTCGTATGAATGAGGGCTTCCCTGATAGGCACATGATCCTCGGCAGATGCGATGACGCATGTTTTCTGCGCATAGACCATGGAAGCCATCGACAACAGGGTTATCATCAAAAATATAATTTTCTTCATAATCTTTGCTTTTTTTGTAGGCAAAAATAACAAGAATCATTCATTCCGCAAAATATTGCAATAGATATTAACCAGATTAAGCAGATATTAACCTCTACGAACAGGTACTTTCTTTTTCGATACGCTTGGCTTCTTCCAGGAGCTTGATGGCATCCACATACTGTGCGATACCCTGAGCCACCTCCTTGGCAGCCTTCATCGCCAGCACTACGGTCTGAGGGCGATGCACCACGTCACCACCTGCGAATACGCCACGGCGGGTAGTCATTCCGAAAGGACGATCTACCACCTTTACATATCCCTTCTCATCCACCTCGATTCCGGCAGTAGTAGAAACAATGCGGTTGGCAGGTCGCGAGCCGATAGCCAGATAGATTCTATCAAAATTCTCTACCCTTTCGCCATCAGGTGTATTCAGCACGCAGCTTCCCAGTCTGCCATTCTTACCCTTCAGGAAGGCTTCTACGGTAGTTTTCCATTCAAACTTCACACCTTCCTTTACAGCATCCTCGTATTCGCTCTTGATGGCAGGCATTTCCTCCTGGGTCTTTCTGTACAATACGGTAACGTCAGCACCCAGACGGATGGCAGTACGGGCAGCATCCATCGCCACATTTCCACCACCGATTACACCTACCTTCTCGCCATCGCGCAAAGGAACCATATCGCGGGTCAAGGCACCTTCGTTATAGGCATTTACATTATGCAGGAAGTAGGTACTCTGGCTTACACCATGGAGCTTACTGCCCGGTGTAGAGTCCATATTCTGAGGCACGTTGGTACCGGTACCCATGAAGATGGCATCATAACCGGCACGGAAGAGGCTGTCGATGGTGACATTGTTCTCGCCCACCATACAGTTGGTGATAAACTGCACGCCCAAGGCAGCAATCTTGCTCACCTCATCGCGCACCACAGTCTTTGGCAAGCGATACTCCGGAATACCGTACATCAGTACGCCACCCGGTTCAGCCTGTCCTTCAAAAATCGTTACATTGAATCCCTGTCTTGCCAAATCACCGGCTACGGTAAGTCCTGCAGGACCCGAACCGATTACAGCCACTCTACCACGGGTTTTCTGTGGCAGGAGCTCACGGGAGAGATTCATCTTGGTATCGAAATCAGCGATAAACTGCTCCAATTTACCAATCTGTACAGGTTTTCCCTTCTTGCCGAGCACACAATGTCCCTGGCACTGCTTCTCATGTGGACACACGCGTCCGCAGATAGCCGGCAGATTGCTCTTGGCATTGATGATGCTCATCGCAGCACCCATGTTACCCATCGACAGTTCGTGTACGAAATCCGGTATATCGTTTTCAATAGGGCATCCCTTCTTACACTGCGGAATCTTGCAATGCAGACATCTCTTGGCTTCCTCAATCGCCTCTCGGGTAGTGAATCCCTCGTTTACCACCTGAAACATGCTAGGCTGTTCAGCTGTGTTATTCTGTTGATCAATCTGTTCACTCATAATCTACTACTCTTCTTTGTCTTCTGTTTTTCCTATTTCTGCTGCTTGATTTCGATGTCTTCCTTCACATGATTTCTGATTTTGGTGAGGAAGAGTTTCATGCGCTTGGCATCCTTGTGATCGATGATGTCGATGAGTTCAGCCAGCTCTTCGCGAATCTGGGCCACCTGTCCAGATGTATATGGGTTGAAGAGGATTTCCTGCAAGAGATAGTCATCCTCGTTCAATACGCCCTTGGCTATCTGCATGTGGCGCTTGAAGGTGGTACCAGGAGCATCCTGATGCTTCATCACCGCTGCAAAGGCAAAAGTGCTGACAAATGGAATACTCAGCGAGTAAGCCACCGTCTGGTCGTGCTCATCAAAGGTGTACTCATGCAGGCTCAGTCCGAGCTTCTGATAGAGATCCTTGAAGAAAATCTTACCCATATAGTCGCCCTCCTTGATGATGACCGCATTCTCCTCGGAGAGCTGGTTCAGGTTGGCGAATGTAGGACCGAACATCGGGTGGGTGCTCACGTAGCGGAAGCCGCTCTTGTCGTAAAACTCCTGCAATCCTGTCTTCACCGACGCAATGTCGCTGATGATACAGTCTTTAGAGAGATGTGGCAGCAACTCCTCGAATGCCGGGATGGTGTATTTCACGGTTACGGCATTGATGACGAGTTCCGGGCGGAACATCTCCACCTCCTCCATCTTGGTGAAACGGTAGCAGTTATAGGTGAAGCGCAGTCGCTTGGCATCCTTTTCATACACAGCCACCTCGTGGTCGAAGCTGAGCAGGTCGATGAAAAAGCTTCCCATCTTTCCTGCTCCCATTATCAAAATTCTCATTTCTTTATAATGTGAAGAATGAAGAGTGAAGGCCGAAGTCTTTCGTCCTCTACTCTTCACTTAATTTATTTCTGATTCAGAATTTCCAACTGCTGGCGAACACTCTCCTCGTGGATATGCTCAAAGATCTGGGCAGCAAACTCAGGGCTCATTCCGCAGAGTGAAGCCTGGGCACCACGCTTCTCGAGAATCTCGTTGTAGCGGTTGGTCTGTACGATTGTCATATTGTGCTCCTTCTTGTAGGTACCGATTTCGCGGCATACACGCATACGCTTGGCAAGAAGATCCATCAGCTGGTTGTCACACTCATCAATCTGACTGCGCAGCTGATGCAGACCCTCTGTAGAATAATGCTCATCACGAACTACGAGGAGGCTCAGGATGTAATCCAGGATATCTGGAGTAACCTGCTGCTTGGCATCGCTCCAGGCATCATCAGGAGAGCAGTGGCTCTCTACGATCAGACCGTCGAAACCCAGGTCCATAGCCTGCTGGCAGAGAGGAGCGATGAGGTCGCGGCGACCGCCGATGTGGCTAGGGTCGCAGATGATAGGCAACTGAGGAATGCGGCGGTGCAGCTCGATAGGAATCTGCCACATAGGGAGATTGCGGTAGATCTTCTTGTCGAAGCTGGAGAAACCGCGGTGGATGGCACCGAGTCGCTTGATACCAGCCTGGTTGATACGCTGGAGCGCACCGATCCAGAGCTCAAGATCCGGATTCACCGGATTCTTCACCAGCACAGGAACATCCACGCCCTGAAGGCTGTCTGCCAGTGCCTGCATGGCGAATGGATTGGCAGAAGTACGGGCTCCCACCCACAGAACATCGATTCCATATTTCAAGGCGAGCTCCACATGCTCAGGAGTAGCCACCTCGGTAGCAGTGAGCATACCGGTCTCCTCCTTCACCTGCTTCATCCAAGGCAAGGCAGTCTCGCCATTTCCCTCGAAGCCTCCTGGTTTGGTACGTGGCTTCCATACACCAGCGCGGAACATGTGGCAGCCTTTAGCAGCCAGCTGCTTGGCGGTAGTCATAACTTGCTCTTCTGTCTCTGCAGAGCATGGGCCTGCAATGACGATAGGGCGTTCCTGATCACTAGGGAGATTCAATGGTTCTAATTCTAATTCCATAGTCGTATATTTTAATTTTTTATTTTTTTACTTTCCAAAGACTTTTCTGATTCTTTCCAGCGCCTCCTTCATCTTCTCATCCTTGGCACAGAGGCTGATGCGGATGTATCGCTTGCCGTTGCTTCCGAAGATGAATCCAGGGGTGATGAATACGCGCGCCTCGTGGAGAATCTTCTCTGTGAGGTCTTCTACATCGGCGTATTTCTCCGGAATCTTGCCCCAGAGGAACATGCCCACCTGGTTAGGATCAAACTTGCAGTCCAATACCTTCATGATCTGCTCGGCGATGTCGCGGCGGCGGCGATAGTTGGTGATGTTGTTCTCACGGTGCCACTCGTCGGTATTGTTGAGCATGGCCTCGGCAGCAGCGAGCTGGATTCCGCGGAAGCATCCGTTGTCGATGTTGCTCTTCACCTTCAGGATCCAGGAGATAAACTGCTTGTTGCTCGAAATCATAGCCACACGCCATCCCGGCATATTGTGGCTCTTGCTGAGCGAATTGAATTCGATGCAGCAGTCCTTGGCACCCGGCACCTGCATGATGCTCAGCGGATGCTCGTTGAGGATGAGCGAATAAGGATTGTCGTTCACCACCACGATGTTGTGGTCCTTGGCAAACTTCACGAGTCGCTCGTAGGTCTCCATCTTTGCCACGCCTCCGGTCGGCATGTTCGGATAGTTGGTCCACATCAGCTTCACGTGGCTGAGGTCCATCTTCTCCAGCGCCTCGAAGTCTGGCTGCCATTCATTGTCCTCGCGCAGGTCGTAATAGGTAATCTTGGTGCCGAGAATCTTGTTGATGGCAGTATAGGTAGGATAGCCCGGATTTGGGATGAGCACCTCGTCGCCAGGGTTGCAGAAGGCGAGCGTAACGTGCAGGATTCCCTCCTTGCTACCAATGAGGGGCTGGATTTCCGTAGCCCAGTCAAGATCCACGTCATACCATCTCTTGTAATAACCAGCCATCGCCTTGCGCAACTCCGGGATGCCCACCGTAGGCTGATATCCGTGTGCAGCAGGGTTATGGGCTACCTCGCAGAGCGTATCGATGGTCTGCTTAGAAGGCGGCATGTCTGGACTTCCGATGGCGAGGCTGATGATGTCCTGTCCCTCGGCATTAAGCTTAGCCACTTCCTTCAGCTTTCGGCTGAAGTAGTATTCCTGTATTTCTGTTACTCTATTGGCTGGTTGTATCATTTTTATTCTCTTTTATTTTGAAATGTTACTATTCTTTTTCCTCATATTCTCCCAGCACCGTGAGTTTCTTCACGAGTGGTGTGATGGCATCGATGCTCTGGCGATAGCGGGTCAGATTATCGAAGGTGAGATCCACGTAGAAGAGATATTCCCATTCATGACCGATGCTTGGCAGCGACTGGATCTTGGTGAGATTGATGTCGTAGAAGCTCAGGATGGTGAGAACCTTGGAGAGCGAACCCTTGTCGTGTGAAAGGCTGAAGACGATGCTCGCCTTGTTGGCCTTTTCGATAGGTCGGAGAAGAGCGGCCTTCTGCGGATTGCAGACCACGAGGAATCGGGTGTAGTTGTGCGGATTGTCGTGGATTCCCTCCTGCAGTACCTTCATGCCATACATCCTGGCGGCGTAGGCAGAACAGATGGCTGCCCATCCGTGCACCTGGTGCTGGGCGATGTAAGCAGCAGAACCTGCGGTATCCTCAGCCTCCACCGCCTTGAGATCAGGATGGTTGGCGAGGAACTTGCCACACTGCATCAGCGCTACAGGATGAGAGTGAACCTCCTGCAGGGTGCTCCAGTCGTCAGTAGGCAGGCAGCAGATGCTGTGCTCGATGTGGAGCTTGTGCTCTCCCACCACGGTGGTTCCGCTCTCCCGGAGCAGCTCGTAGTTGTGGAGCAGACTGCCGGCGATGGTATTCTCGATGGCGCAGATGCCGATGATGGTAGGATCTCGCTTGATGTTCTCAAACACCTCCTCGAAGGTAGCGCAACAGATTAACTCTATCTGCTCGCCCTGGAAATACTCGTGGGCGGTAATGTCGTGGAAGGATCCCAACTCTCCTTGTATTGCAATTCTCTTCATTGTTTCACTCTCTTTTTTACATTATCTCCTGATTTTGGAAAACGGATTTTCGGAAAACGTTTTTTGAAACGGATTATTTCGAAAACGCTTATGGAAAACGGATTCGAGTTTTACGAAAAACGGTCCTGCTCACAATAGAGCGGGACCGTTTCGATGATTTCAAGAATCTTATATCCTAAGTTGAAATATATACGCAACTTCCCGCTTTACAATTGCTTGCAAAGTAAAAGTAATAGCTAAAAAAGTAAGCGTTCAACTTTTCCATTTTCTTATTCTTTTATTTGTTATTCACTTATTGCTGAGCCATCAGTCTTCAGAATGAAGTAGCTCAGATGGAGCATCAACCGATGAAAGTCTCAACTCGTTTGCAAAAGTAACACTTTTCTTTGATACCACCAAACAAATTGTCAGTTTTTTCTTTATTTTCCTTATATTTTCTGCTTTTTAGCAGATTTTCAGCAGATTTTTATCAGAAAAAGCCCTAAACTGGCAGATTTTTATCAGCATTCGTATCATTTCGAAAGAACATTTACCGGTATGTTCAGACAATTATCGGCAATGTTCTCTGCCTTCAGCCTTAAACTCTCCAGTAAGCTCCTCTATCTTCTCGGGATTCAGCTGCAGGTATCTCTGCATATCCTTTCCGGCTCCCTCCTTATCGCCCATCTGCATCAGCAGATTGCCTCGTCTCAGCAGGTTCTTGCTCAGCGCTGCCTTGTTCTCAGCATCCTCGCTGCAAGCCGCTGCGCGCTTCTCCTGTTCCGCTATCTGCTGCGTAAGAGCTGCTACGAGCAGAACGGGATTCATATCATTCAAATCCATCATACCTCTTTTATATATTAATTTATATATTAACCTGAACCTTTATAGTGACCCCAAAACAGATAGTTCTGGGGTCGCTTATATATAATAATGTGTAATTTATCTGTTGGCGACCAGTATTTACTTGATGGCACCGATAATTTCTGTCACCGACTTGCAGCCGTGAGCATCAAGCCACTCGTTCATACCATCCTTCACCTTCTTGGTTACGGCAGGATCGATGAAGTTGGCTGTACCGATTTCGATGGCTGTAGCACCACACATCATAAACTCGATGGCATCCTTGGCATTCTGGATACCGCCCAGTCCTACTACCGGAATCTTCACGGCATGAGCCACATCGTAAACCATGCGCAATGCCACCGGCTTGACGCAAGGACCGCTCAAACCGCCTGTACGGATGCTCAGCAGCGGCTGGCGCTTCTCGATATCCACCGCCATACCCATCAATGTGTTGATGAGTGAAACAGAGTCGGCACCCTCAGCCTCTACCGCACGGGCGATGTCGGCAATGCTGGTTACGTTAGGCGAAAGCTTCACGATCAAGGTCTTGTCATACACCTTGCGCACCGCCTTCACCACGCTTGCAGCACCCTCGCAGGTAACGCCGAAAGCCATACCGCCATCCTTTACGTTAGGGCAGGAAATATTCAGCTCGATGGCAGGAATCTTATCCAGCTCATTCACGCGTGCAGCACACTCCGCATAGCTCTCAGGCGAGTGTCCGCTCACGTTTACAATCATATTGGTATCGATGTCCTTGATCTGAGGATAGATGTGCTCGCAGAAGTACTCCACACCCTTGTTCTGGAGACCCACGCAGTTGAGCATTCCCTGTGGAGTTTCAGCCATGCGTGGATAGTCATTTCCCTCGCGTGGTTCCAGGGTAGTACCCTTTACGATGATACCTCCGATTTCCTCCAGCGGAACGAAATCAGCAAACTCCAATCCGTAGCCGAAAGTTCCCGATGCAGTCATCACTGGATTCTTCAGCTTCAAATCCTTTATATTTACACTTAAATCAGCCATAATCTTTCTTAATCAAATAAAATTCTATTACATTTGGATTACAAATGCTTTTGCCCTTTCAGGGCGACTTGCTATTTGGTACAATCATACCCAGGGCGATGCCCTGGGCTAGGAGCTTCTGCCCTTTCAGGGCGTGTGGGAATGATTTTAGATATCCCAGGTGAGCTGCTTGATGTTGATGACCGGACCATCCTTGCAAACGCACTTATGACCCTCGGTGGTCTTCTCCACGCAGCAGAGGCAGGCACCTACGCCGCACGCCATCTTGTTCTCCAGGGAAACCTCGCACTCCACACCAGCCTTCTTGGCAAAGCGAGCCACGCTCACCATCATCGGCTTCGGACCGCAGGTAGAGATCATGTCAAACTGCTCGTTCTCCAGCACAGAGTGATTGGTTACGAAACCCACCTCGCCGGCAGAGCCATCCTCGGTAGTGATGCATACCTTTCCTATCTTGGCAAACTCATCCAGCTCCAGCAGATCGGAAGCCTTGCGGGCACCCAGCAGGAAGGTTACATCTGCACCAAACTCCTTGATGAGTTTTCCGAAGTAGAGCAGAGGAGCCACACCTACGCCACCACCCACAAGAAGATACTTCTGACTCTTCTCTGTAGGCATGGTGAAACCATTGCCCAGAGGCAGCATACAGTTGAGCGTATCGCCAGCCTGAAGCTTTCCGAGCTGGCGGGTTCCGTCGCCCACCATGGCAACGAGCAGCCAGAGCTGGTTGGTTTCTCTATCCACGAAATTGATGGAGATAGGACGGCGAAGCATGGTGGTAGGAGAATGATCTACCTTTACTTCTACGAATTGTCCAGGCAGGATTTCCGGCAGAGGTTTCTCGTCGGTAAGCTTAATCAATACGTGCTTATCGCTGAGTGCTTCTACAGAAACCACCTTAAGGTCTAGAACATATTTTTTCATCTTATTGCTATTTTAATGCTTGTTGTTAATGCTTGTTATTAATGCATATTTGATGCTTGCTGTTATACCTATTTATATATAGGCAGTGCAAAGGTACAACAAAATTCGAACTTCACAAAGAGAAAGAGTGATTTTTTCAGCTCCCCCTCTTACTTTATTCCTTCTTTATTGCCACCTTATTCCCGACAGCAGAGCACCGGTCTATTTCTTCGGAACGAAAGTCTCCCAGGTCTGATCATCGTAGAAGATGCGGATCTCGGTAATCTTGCGTTGCGGTTTGTCCACATATTTAACCGCAGCATTGGCGATATTTTTAGGTGTCCTTTTTACACCGTGTGTTTGAGGCTGGTCAAAGAGCGATGGAGAAGTAGGGGAGTCGGATCCCTCGCTGCCCCCGAAATCCAGGGTAGGCTCCACCACGCCGTCAGCGCCACCTATGCCCCCATGGCTTCCGCCCATGCCTGCTGCCGAAGCGCCTGTACCAGCCACACCTACAGCGTCTCCATACATATCGAGCGAATCCTCGTCCGCTCCGTTTCCACCTCTGGCTGAAGCACCCGCCTGGGCACCTTCCACCTTATTAATATACATAGGAGGAGTACCATAAAGCAACCACTCAAGGTTCACCTGAGGCAACTTTTTCTTGATTGCATCCACGATGTCGAGCGATGGTTTTGTGCGATCATTGAAGATGCTGCTCAAGGTCGCTGTCGATTTTCCGATGAGCTGTGCGAAGTTCTGTTGGTTGAGGTGTTGGTCCTCCATGATCTGTCTGATTCTGTCTTTCATCACTATGTCTGAATTTGATTTTTTACGATGTTTTATTTCCGAACAGGCCCGTTTTTGGCCCATTTTTCTTAGATTTTACAAAGATAAAGCAAAAATTTGGTTTTACCAAACTTTTCGGGAAAAATTTTGTTTTTTAAACTTTAGGTTTGTATTTACAAATTTAAACTTTCAATCTTTGCTTTCTTAGTTTTATGGTTTAGATTTACAAATCTAACTTTAGTAATCTAAAGCTTTTACAATGATATGCTTTACTTAAAACTCTTATTTCACTGAGTTTCAAACAATTTATTCCCTATAAATAGGCATTTCAGCCGCATTTATGCATCTTTCTTGCGCAAAATGCCAAATTACCACCTTACCAAAAACAACAGAAATCTATAAAACACTGGGTTTCAATACGTTTTCGTTTCAATAATTCGATTGTATATTTATACATTCATATTCCAAAATCACCCGATTTACATTTACAATCATAAATTCACTCTCTTTTTTCTCAGATTTAGTTTTCTTTAGTTTAGATTCATAAACATAAAGAGCGATTTACAAAACACACATTTATATTACTAAACTACAGAAACATAAACCTTAATAAATGCAAACACTAAAAAAGAAGGGTCTGAGGATGGCAATTTTTTCCATTTTGAGCGTTTTCAAGCCCGTTGGTCGGGTTTTGCTCAAAAATGCGAGTATTGAAGGGGGTTATTTTCGTTAACTAGCTGATATTCATTATAGTTAACTGCGATTTCAGCGAAAACTGAAAAATGACCATCTAGATGAGAAATCCATCCAAACGAGAGATTCCCAACGAGAAAAACAAAAAAAATAGCGCCCGTTTTCTCGATAACGAACGCTATTTTCACCACTTTCAGGAAGCTAAACGCCCTCCCCGATTCCAGATCATTTCATTTCTCCGACAAGGCGAAGGAGGAGTAAAAATCAACCTCTCTCCCACCCTCGCCCATCGACGGATTTTTGGAGCCGGAAAGCAGCCTAATGGAGGATGAAAAAGATGAGTTCTCTCATCAATTCGCCTGCCGAAGTAAACGGATTATCGATGCCCTTGCTCTTCGCATCCACCTCTTTCAGCTTCTCGATAATCTGCATCACTTTCACTCCGGAATAGTTTCTCATTCCCATCGTATAATCGCGCACCGCCCAGGTTCCGCGCAAATCCAGGAATTTTGCAAGCTCATTTTCGTTCTGCTTATTCGGAGCATAATAGGCTATCATCAGATTCTGGAAATAACTGAAGAGCAACGGGAGGAGCGCATAGAGCGAACCCGACTTCGGGTTGCTGTCAAAATAGTTTATTATCTGATTTGCCTTGAAAACATCACGCTGGATGATGGCGCTGCGAAGTTCGAAGGCATTGAAGTCCTTGCTCACTCCTATTTCACGTTCCACCACATCCGGAGTCACCCGTCGGTCGGAGTCAGGAAGAGAGATGAGCAGCTTGTCGAGTTCGGAGGTGAGGCGATGAAGATCGGCTCCGATATGGTCTGCCACCATCTGCACCGCCTTCGGCTCGATGGTTGCCTTGCGAGCCTTGAGATAGGTTTCGATGAAACCCGGAAGCTGACGGTCGTAGAGCTTCTTGCTCTCGAACACCACTCCCACCTGTTCGGCTCTCGGGATGAACTTCTTTCTGCGGTCGATACTGCCGTTTTTGTTACAGATGACGAGAACGGTGGATTTCACCGGTTTCTCGAGATACTTTTCCAGGGCATCCAGACTCTTCAGATTCTGTGCTTCTTTTACAATCACCACTCTGAATTCCGCCATCATCGGATATCCCTTACACTGATCCACCACCTGCACCGCCGTGGTATCTGCCCCGAAAAGCACGGTCTGGTTGAAGTCCCGCTCTTCCGGCTGGAGCACATTTTCGGCGATATAATCGCAGATCTTGTCTATATAGAAAGGTTCGTCGCCCATCAGAACATACACGGGCGCAAACTTCCGAGCCTTGAGATCTTTCATGATCGACTCGTAACTTATTGCATTTTTCTTTTCTGCCATTGATTTATTTTTTGTATCTTTGCACTGTGATTCCAGCCTGCCATTCATCTGTCTGCACAGAGAATCCAGCCTGCAATCCATTTGCAAAGGTACAAAAATAAATCGAACTATATATATAATAAGGTATAAAAAATGATTCGCTTGAACTTACCAACCTTCGAAATGAAGGTTTCGGGCACGAAACAGCAGCCCAAGATACTGGATGTGCTGCGCAGGAAATACGTAGCCATCACGCCCGAAGAATGGGTGCGCCAGCACTTCGTACACTATCTCATCGAGCACAAGGGCTACCCTGCCTCGCTGCTCGCCAACGAGATTCAGCTGAAATGCGGCGACAAGGTGCTGCGTGCCGACAGCGTGCTCTACAGCCGCGAACTCCGCCCCAGGATGATTATCGAATACAAGGCGCCGCATATCCCCATCACGCAGAAGGTGTTCGATCAGATTTCGGTATATAATCTCCTGCTCCACGTAGATTACCTGGTGGTGAGCAACGGACTGGAGCACTACATCTGCCGGATGGATTACGACGATAAAAAATATTTATTCCTCGAAGAGATTCCCGACTATTCTGATTTATTGACAATATAGAAAAATCAGACAGAAAGGCAGACACCCGGCTTCTCTCCCATCACTGCATCATCACCCCCAAAACGCCCCATTTATCCCCCTCCAAAATTTGCGTATTTCCGGCCAATCGTACAGATGCTCAGAAATACGCAAATTTTGAAGGGCTTTTTCAGCCGCCATTTCAGTTATTTTTTAATAAAAATCGGCGCAACATTTTGCATTCTACCTATTTATTATTACCTTTGCAGCAATTTAAATATAAAAAAGGTAATGGCAAAAGAAAATATAAAGATAGCCGTAGCCGGAACAGGCTATGTAGGATTGAGCATCGCCACGCTGCTGAGCCAGCATCACGAGGTGGTGGCTGTGGATGTGGTTCCCGAAAAGGTGGAACTCATCAACCACCGCCGCTCGCCTATCCAGGACGAATACATCGAGAAATACCTGGCAGAGAAAAAGCTCAACCTCAAGGCTACTACCGATGCAGCCGCAGCCTATAGGGATGCCGACTTCGTGGTAATCGCCACGCCAACCAACTACGACCCCGTGAAGAACTACTTCGACACATCGCATGTAGAAGAGGTCATCCAGCTGGTCAAGGAGGTGAACCCAGATGCCATCATGGTCATCAAGAGCACCATCCCAGTGGGCTACACCGAGAACATACGCCGGAAGATGGGCAGCGAGAACATCATCTTCGCCCCGGAATTCCTGCGCGAGAGCAAGGCGCTCTACGACAATCTCTACCCTAGCCGCATCATCGTGGGCAGACCGGCAGGAGATGAGCGGCTCGACCAGGCGGCGCATCTCTTCGCAGAACTCCTGCAGGAGGGAGCCATCAAGGAGAACATCGACACCCTCTTCATGGGACTCACAGAGGCTGAGGCGGTGAAACTCTTCGCCAACACCTACCTGGCACTCCGGGTAAGCTACTTCAACGAGCTGGACACATACGCCGAGATGAAGGGACTCGACACCCAGGCCATCATATCGGGTGTGGGACTGGACCCTCGCATCGGCACCTTCTACAATAATCCATCGTTCGGATATGGCGGCTACTGTCTGCCGAAGGATACCAAGCAGCTGCTGGCAAACTATGCCGACGTGCCCGAGAATCTGATCCAGGCCATCGTAGAGAGCAACCGCACCCGCAAGGATTTCATCGCCGACCGAGTGCTCCACATGGCAGGCTACTACGATTACGCCAACCAGAACAACTACCGCGAGGAGGAAGAGAAGCCTTGCACCATCGGCGTGTATCGCCTCACGATGAAGAGCAACAGCGACAATTTCCGCCAGAGCAGCATCCAGGGCGTGATGAAGCGCATCAAGGCGAAGGGCGCCCAGGTTATCATCTACGAACCTACGCTGAAGAGCGGAACCACCTTCTTCGGCAGCCGCGTGATAAACGACCTGGAGGATTTCAAGAAGCAGAGTCAGGCGATCATCGCCAACAGATACGATAAATGCCTCGATGATGTGAAGGAAAAAGTCTATACCCGGGACATCTTCCGAAGAGACTAACGCCCTAAAAAGGGCAAAAGCTTTAAAAATATCGCAAATAACAATTAAAAAAAAGATAAAAATGGCAAAGTTAGTTATCAATTCCTATGAGGATTTTGCATCTCACCTCGGTGAGAAATTAGGTGAATCAGACTGGTTGCAGATCGACCAGGACCGTATCAACAAGTTTGCAGACGCAACCCTCGATCCACAGTGGATTCACGTAGATGTAGAGCGCGCCAAGGTAGAAAGCCCTTACCACAGCACCATCGCTCACGGCTACCTCACCCTCTCTGTACTGCCATATCTCTGGCAGCAGATCATCGAGGTAAACAACATCAAGATGCTCGTAAACTATGGTATGGATGAGATGCGTTTCGGTCAGCCGGTCATCACCGGTTCACGTGTTCGCCTCGTGGCAACACTCCATGATATTCAGAATCTCCGTGGTATCTGCAAGACCAGCATCAAGTTTACCATCGAGATAGAAGGTCAGCGCAAACCAGCACTTTCTGGTATTGCCCAGTTCCTCTACTATTTCGAGAAATAAAAAAGAAACCTCTTATTAATCAGCACTTGCCCCCTTCCGAAGTTGCATGCTTCTTTTCTTAGCATACGGCAGAGGTCGGGGGCTTTTCAACTTGATTATCATTCAGAAAAATCAGTATATATGGCAGCAGGAAAATGGATAGGAGGCTTTCTGGGATTCATCACCGCAGGACCTCTTGGCGCCCTAGCAGGATTCGCCCTCGGCTCGCTCTTCGACCATGGGCTAGACGAGGTCAATAAGCCTGGCAGTGAGGGATATAACAACAGAGAATACTCCAACGCCTACGAAGCTTACAGCGGACATGGCAGCGGAGGATATGGAAACGGAAGTTACGGCGGCTACGGTCAGCAGCACGCCTACGAGGGAGAGCGAAATAGTTTTATGTTCTCGCTCCTGGTTCTCGCCTCATACATTATCAATGCAGATGGCAGGATCATGCATTCAGAGATGGAGCTGGTGCGCCGGTTCCTACTCCAGAACTTCGGTATGGCGGCGAAGCAGCAGGGCGAGGAAATCCTCCTCAAGCTCTTCGAGCAGCAGAAGCGCATGGGCATGCAGCAGTATCGCACGGTGATACAGGACAGCTGTCATCAGATACGTGCCAACATGATGTACGAGCAGCGCCTGCAGTTGCTCAACTTCCTCGTGATGATAGCCCAGGCAGACAATGTGGTTTCTCCTGAGGAGATTCAGGCGCTGAAGGAAGTAGCCCTCCACATGGGGCTGGAAGCATCGGATGTAGATCAGATGCTGGGTATGCATGGCGGCGGCTCATCAGCCACTTCAGCCACTTCGCTGGAAGATGCCTATCGTATCCTCGGTGTCTCCCCCGACGCTTCCAATGACGAGGTGAAGGCAGCCTATCGCAAGATGGCGCTCAAGCATCACCCCGATAAGGTAGCAGCTCTGGGCGAGGATGTTCGCCGTGCCGCCGAGAAGAAATTCCAGGAAATCAATGATGCCAAGGATAAGATCTATAAGGCTAGAGGCATCTAGAAAAAGGATTTCAGCGAGGAAATTCATATACAGCAAAAGTGCCGATAGGTGAATCCTACCGGCACTTTTTTTATTTGATGTGTTAAGACATGCAGCCTTTTTAGCTTCGATGTGTCAAGACATGCAGCTCGTCACGCCCAGAGAGGCGGCAATGGCGGTCAAGATAGATATAACTATCTGAAATACAGTTTTCCAGGTTTCTTTCTTCATAAGCAGTTTTTTTTAGTGATTAATTCCGTTAGGCGTTTCGGCGGATTTGCAATCCGCCGTAAAAAAACGTCCTAACCTATTTGGGCTTTGCGGATTTGCAATCCGCATCAAGCAAGATTTACAAACTTACGTTGTCGCCGCCGCTGTCAGTTCCGCCGCCCTGCGATGTTCCGCCGTTATCCTTGTTGGTCTCCCCGCCAGCGCCCTGGCTAGTATTGCCACCACCCGGCGTATTCTCAGTTCCACCACCGTCGTCAGCTCCGGAGGTATAATCATCGTATGCCACGATTTTGGTGAGCTTCTTCAGCTCGGCGTTGCTCCAGGTCTTTGTGTTTCTTACAATCAGATGCACGCCCAGCACGCTAGCCGCCGTCACCTTCTCCTTGCTCACCTCGCCACGCGAAGTCATACCGATGGAGAACAATCCGAGGTCGGAGAAACGGACGCTCTTGCCGTCCAGAATCAGATGCTTCAGGCAATCGAGGGTATCCATCAGCACACCATGGATAGTACCACGGCTGTATGGAGAGTTGTGCTCAGAGATATGAGTCACGAAGTCCTCGAAACTCATCTCACGGTCGCTCACGGCAGTAGCATACCAGAGCTTCTTACCTGCGTTCTCACCCGTCTGAGGGGTACGTGTAATCTTACGATACTTACTAGTTCCTTGTCCCATAATCAATCAGTTTTTAAAGGGTTAATAATTCAATTTTAATGGTTACTCATTCAGTTTTTTGTCACTCATCCGATTGGCGCCTTATCTCTGAATGACGGTGCAAAGAAAGTGCAAACGAGCGCAGAGTCAAGTTTACTTGAACTATGCCGAGTGCAGCCTTTCTTCTAACGATAGTGCAAAGATACGGCTTTTTTCTGAAACCACCAAATTTTGGGTGGCGATAAGGGCCGATTTTCAGCAGCTTTCAATTTGAAACTGCGTTAATAATCCTAACTCGTAAGATAGAGAAGAAAGAAGCGTTGAGTTGCGTTCCACGAAATATAGTTTTTTGTCCTAAAGTTCTTCCAGCAAGAAGGTTAAGCAGGATATCCATCAGCTGCCAAAAGTGACTCAGTGACTCAGTGACTCAGTGACTCAGTTTATTTCAGCCCGTATGTTCTACCCTCTTTATAGTAGATATATTATATATATTATATATAATATATAATCTATATACTTACAATCTGTAAGCAGAAAACAACCCCAATAGGGGGTCGGAAATAAACTGAGTCACTGAGTCACTGAGTCACTGAGTCACTTTTGGGGGGATATCCGCCTGGTATCATCATCCTCCCTTAATCTTTCAGATTGCTATCTCTTGTCAATAAATAAGAAATACCAGCAAATGGTATAGACGGAAGCAAAAGATTGCCCCACCAACTTTTTCCAAACTTTTTTGAGAAAACTCTTGTTGGTTTCAAAAGAAAATCGTAACTTTGCTCCTATAAAAGAAGCATTAACACGCCATGAGGTTTCATTCACGATACCCCACACGCCCTGAGGTTTCATTCACGATACCCCACACGCCCTGAGGTTTCATTCGCGATACCCCACACGCCCTGAAAGGGCAGAAGCTCCTAGCCCAGGGCAACGCCCTGGGTATTAATGACATATAAGCCAACGCCCTGTAAGGGCAAAAGCTTTACAATTATGGCACAATCATTATCAAAAATTTACATCCATTTGATTTTCCACATCAAAACCACGAGCCCAAAAATACGTGAAAATGATTTGGAGCGACTTCATAATTATATCGGCAAACTTGTTAAAACTACGGGATGTGCCGAGATAAAGGCAGGTGGTGTAGGAGATCATGTTCATGTCTTGTTCATTTTATCCAAAGACGTCACGATTTCCCAGATTGTGGAGGAGATTAAGCGAAACAGCAGCAGATGGATCAAGAATCTCGACCCTGCGTATTATCATTTTTTCGCATGGCAGGGTGGTTATGCCGCATATTCCATCAGCCAATCAGTTGTGGATAAAACATTACAATATATTGCCAATCAGAAAGAGCATCACACAAAGCATTCGTTTGCAGAGGAATATAGAGCGTTCTTGAAATTATATAATGTGGAATATGATGAGAATTTCGTATTCCGGGATTAGGCGGGCTGCGTGATATTGTAAAGCTTTTGCCCTTTCAGGGCGACAGGCTCGCATACAACATACCCAGGGCGATGCCCTGGGCTAGGAGCTTCTGCCCTTTCAGGGCGTGTGGGAGATGCTGCAAATGCACTAGGTAATATTACGGAGGATGGAGTAAAATTCATTATAGCAAAATTGCAGAAGAAAGGCTTGCTGAAACGTGTTGGTGGAAGAAAATACGGAGAGTGGCTGGTATTCATTTAAAACAAGAAAGAAGAAATGCTGTTTTTTGATATTTTGCTTAAAAATATTTGGAGATTTAAGAATTTTGTTATACCTTTGCTTCATCAAAAGAAACTTTAATAACTTAGGGATTATGAAGCAGGTAGAAGAAAGATATATCAGTTTGTTGACCGATTTCGGTTTCAAGCGAATTTTCGGATCAGCTCCCAACAAGGATCTGCTGATCTGTTTCCTTAACAGCTTGTTTAATGGCAGACAGGTTGTTAAGGACGTGAAGTATCTGAATCCGGAGAACGTGGGCGATATCTATACCGACCGCAAGGCCATCTTCGACGTGTATTGCGAAGGAGAAAATGGCGAAAAGTTCATCGTGGAAATGCAGAATGCATACCAGACGTACTTTAAGGACCGTGCCCTGTTCTATTCCACCTTCCCTATCCGTGAGCAGGCTCCTAAGGGTAGTGAATGGGACTTTAAGCTCAACCATGTTTACACAATTGCTCTGCTCAACTTCAACATGAACGAGGATGCCTTCAATAAGGAGGAAATCCGCCATCATGTACAGCTATGCGATACAGCTACGCACAAGATTTTCTACGATAAGCTGGAGTTTATCTACGTGGAAATCGCCAAGTTCAACAAGTCGCTTGACGAGTTGGAAACGCTCTACGACAAGTGGCTCTATGCCCTGAAGAATCTCTACAAGCTTACCCAGCGTCCTAAGGCGTTATGCGACAAGGTCTTCGACCGTCTTTTCGAAGAAGCCGAGATTGCAAAATTTACTCCGCAGGAACAACGAGAGTACGAAGCCAGCAAGATGGCGTATCGTGATATCAAGAATTCGATTGATACCGCCAAGAGAGAAGGAAAAGAAGAAGGTCTGGCTGAAGGCATGGAGAAGGGAATGACCCAGCGTAGCCTTGAAATAGCCAGGAAGATGCTGGCGAATGGTATGGATACAGCCACGGTGATGGAAATAACAGGGCTGTCGGAGAGTCAGTTGCAGCAGCTGAAAGGATAAGGGAAATTTAATAAATAGTAAGTGACATAAAATAAGATGGCAAAACAATTTTTTACCAATAAAAACGGCAATACCCTTATAAAGGAATTTGAGGGATTGCTTGCATATAACCCAAGTATCAAGTGTCTAGATTCTGTTGTCGGATTTCTTCGTGCTTCAGGTTACTTCACTTTGCGTCTTTTTTTTAACAGCATAGACAAAGTGCGCATACTTATTGGTATTGATGTAGATAAATATATAGCCAATGCACACAACAAAGGACAGATGTTCTTTGGAGCGGAAGAGGTGGTCAAGCAAGATTACTTCTCTCAGTTGCGCCATGCTATCGAATCTTCATCATATTCAAGCAGTGTAGAAGACGGCATCTTTCAACTGATTGAAGATTTGATAAGCGGCAAATTGGAACTACGTGCAATCCTAGCAGGAAAATCCATGCCAAGATGTATCTGCTATATCCTGAGGAGTATAACCAGTATACATCGGGGGCAGCCATTACGGGTTCCAGCAATCTTAGCGGTAACTGCTTGGGAATCGTGGACGGTAGAATGCTACTTACGTAATCTCAGTGACTAAGATAGAACTCCCAGTGACTTAGAGTTTAAAAGTGCATTTTTTAGCTGACATTCCAAGTTTTTTCATAGAATTTGCAACTTTTCTGCAAAAATTATTGTTTTTTCAAATATCTTTTGTATCTTTGTGGCGGATTCTCTTGCTGAATGTTATTCGTATATTCTATTTGAATGTGAATATTGGCAGCAACAAGGATTCATTGGCTTATATGTGGTAAAGTGATCATTTAAATGATAAATAATTATGTGGAAAGTATTGGTAATGTTGTTTATATTTTGTAGCCCCTTAAACATGATGTCTCAAACTTTTGATGCATATATGAAACGTGCACAACAAGGAGATGGTAGTTGTATGTCTTATGTGGGTACTTGTTTTATAAATGGAAATGGAGTTAATAAGGATGAAAAAAAAGGTTTTAAGTGGTGCTACCAAGCTGCTCAAAAAGGTGACCTCGTTGGTATGGCTATGGTAGGATGGTGTTATACCAATGGGGTTGGTGTAGAAAAAGATCTTAATCGAGGCTTTGAATATTCTTTAAGATCTGCACAGGGAGGGCATGCAGGTGCCCAATATAATGTTGGGCATGATTATATAAATGGCTATGGTGTAGATAAAAATATTGAAAAAGGGTTTAGTTGGCTTTTAAGGGCTGCAGAACAAGGGAATGTTATGGCATCTCTACAAGTAGGCTATTGTTATTCTGCGGGATATGGTGTCATAAAAGACGAGAAACAGGGTTTTGAATGGTCGTTAAAGGCTGCACAACAAGGGAATATTATTGCTCAGTATACTACGGGATATAATTATTTTTATGGTTTAGGAACAGAAATAAATGAAAAAACTGGTTTTGAGTGGTTTTTAAAGTCTGCAATGAATGGATATGCTTTGGCTGAATCACAGGTAGGATATTGTTATTCTATAGGAAAAGGTGTGTCTAAAGATGAAAAAATAGGACTTGATTGGTATATAAAAGCTTCAAAACATGGTGATGATGCTGCCCAATATAATTTAGCGAATATCTATAGTACAGGTGTACTTGTTGAATTAAATACGGAAAAAGCTTTTTATTGGTTTTTGAAATCTGCCGAGCAAGGCAATGCATTATCACAAGGACAAGTCGGATACCGATATTATAATGGTATTGGGGTTTCTAAAAACTTAGGTGAAGCATTTAAATGGTTTCAAAAAGCAGCGACTAATGGAAATGTGCAGGCAATGAAATCTTTGGGCACTTGTTATTATAATGGTGATGGTGTAACTGTAAATACAGAAGAAGGATTTAGATGGTATTTAAAAGCTTCAAAATTAGGAGATAATGAAGCTATGGGGGAAGTTGGTTTTAGTTATCTAAATGGTATAGGTATATTGAAAAATGAAAAAGAAGGTTTTGAGTGGGGATTAAAATCGGCAGAAGCAGGTTGTGCTTCTTCTCAATTGCTAGTAGGAAACTGCTATTGTAATGGACTAGGGACTAAACAAGACTATAAGAAAGCTTTTTATTGGTATGAAAAAGCTGCCGAGCAAAATTTATTTGATGCTTATAATGAATTGGCCTATTGCTATGCTTGGGGGCGTGGAACGAACAAAGATGAAGCTAAAGCTTTTGAAATGATAAATAAGGCGATAAAAAATGATCCAAACAATTTGAATTATAAGGATACTAAGGGGGAATTATATTCTATTGTAGGAGAAAAAGAAAAGGCTTTGGAAATATTTGATGAGATAACAAAAATAGAACCATCCTATTTTAAAGGGGTAAATTCTCAATTGTATCATTATGTCAAGAAGATTCGAGGCGTATATAATGTTGACATTGATATTCCGCAAATAGAAGTACATAACCCAAATTCGTTTGCTGTAGTCATAGCAAATGAAAATTATAAGCGTGCAGAGAATGTTCCTTTTGCGTTAAATGATGGTGAAATCTTTGCAGAATATTGTAAAAAAACTCTAGGTATCTCAGACCAAAATATTCATTTGGTCAAAGATGCAACATTGAATGATTTAAAATTTAATATAAAGTGGTTACAAAATATATTAAAGGCTTTTGGTGGAGAAGCAAGTGTGATATTCTATTATGCAGGTCACGGTATACCTGATGATCAAAGTAAAACAGCATATCTGTTACCTGTAGATGGTTATGGATCTGATGTTTCTACAGGTTATAGTTTGGCAGATTTGTATAAAGATTTAGGAAAGTTGCCATCAAAAGAAATATCAGTTTTTTTGGATGCATGTTTTAGTGGTGCTAAACGTGATGGAGGAATGCTTGCTTCTGCTCGTGGAGTGGCAATAAAAGTAAAGAATATTGCTCCAATGGGTAATATGGTGGTGTTTTCTGCTGCTCAAAATGATGAGACTGCTTTTCCATACAAGGAACAGAAACATGGGTTGTTTACTTATTATCTCTTGAAAAAAATACAAGAGACTAAAGGGAATGTAACATTAGGGGATTTGGCTGAGTTTGTTAAAATTCAAGTTGAAAGACAATCTATAGTAATAAATGGTAAATTACAGTCTCCTTCTATTGTAGGTCCTTCTGATGGCAATGCAAATTGGAAATTGTGGAAATTAAAATAAAATATAATGTATCCAAAAACAAAAGAAATTACATATTTATATGGTATTAAAGAGCCATCACTTGACGATGATGTTCTTTATCATTTTACAACTGCTGATTCTTTCTTTAAAATTTTAGAATCAATGTCGTTGAAATCTTCTGATTTTTCAAAGTTAAATGATCTGAATGAAGGTAATCTCAGAAATGGTAATATGTCCAATGCTTGTTTGGATATAAGTGTTGGGAAAGCATTATGTGAAAAAGGTACATTGTTGTGTTTTACGAAAAATTTCGAAATTCATGAGCATAATGACAAGATATTATGCACAGGAATAAATCATCCACGTATGTGGGCTCAATATGCTGATAATAATAATGGTGTTTGTATTGCCATAAATAAGGAAAAGTTTTTAGAGGACAACAAAGAATTATTAAAAGATAAGTTCCATAAGTTGGAAAACATAGATTATCAGCCTGTTCTTTCATTGAAGTTTAATGAATGTTGTATTGGTGCTGATGATTTCATAGAAAAGAATGGGCGTGAACTTTTATACCTGAAACAGGATGATTGGAAGCAAGAAAATGAGGTGCGTTTCTTTGCCCTTAATTTAGAGAGTAAGTTCTTGTCTATAGAAAATAGTGTGGCTTTTATATGTCTAAGTTATGGCTTTTTACACAATGATGAAAATATGAGAAATCTGATTTCTTATATGGTTACACCAACAAGCAAGGCTTATAAGAAGTTAGTGCCGCAGTCATTTGCAGAGTGTGTTGTTGATGGACTTGGCTATCATCCAGAAGATTGTACTAGTATTATTTTGGGGAGACTGTTTTCTTATGTCCAAAAATATAGTGCTTATACAAAATGGTTGCGTGATGAGTTTAACTGTAATGTTCCCTTGAAATAGTTTTATAGATATTTAAAATAAAGGGAAAAATGTAAAGTTTCTGAGCCTACTTTAAAAAGGGGCAATTTTTTGTATTCAGTCTAACCAGTGTGGTCATTCTGAGAGAAATGTTGCAATCGGCTTCGCTGGTGAATATCTTTCGAGAAGTCGCCTTGAAAGAGACGAAAGCTTCTCTGATAAGTCCGAAAAGGGTAAATGTCAATCTTTGAAATGCTGAAATCAGGAATAATACCATCCTTCGGAGGATCATTCACATACATCTGCTATATGAATGCATACGATTTGAGCAAGCCCCTGTATCGGGGCTTGCCATTACGTGTATGATAACTGTATTGGAACATGGCTGCTTCAACATTATTCCGTTTATGCTGCTTTCAAAGGAAGACTTTCTTTCTGCTTCCTTAGCTGGTAGGCTTTAATGTTTTTGTCTTCAAGTAATGCCAACCGGTTTTGTTGTTCAATGGGATTCTCCAATACTTTCTGGAGCCCTACTTTGTGACGGCTTTGATAGCCTCGTCGGTGTTACCGGTAGCAATCTCTCTAATGGTAAGATAATCTTCGCTATATGGTATCAGTTCCCATCTGCATCCACCTTGCATCTTGTCTAACTTGCACATTTTTCTCAACTTTTTTGAGAAAACTCTTGTTGGTTTCAAAAGAAAATCGTAACTTTGCTCCTATAAAAGAAACATTAATAACATAAGGATTATGAAGCAGGTAGAAGAAAGATATATCAGTTTGTTGACCGATTTCGGTTTCAAGCGAATTTTCGGATCAGCTCCCAACAAGGATCTGCTGATCTGTTTCCTTAACAGCTTGTTTAATGGCAGACAGGTTGTTAAGGACGTGAAGTATCTGAATCCGGAGAACGTGGGCGATATCTATACCGACCGCAAGGCCATCTTCGACGTGTATTGCGAAGGAGAAAATGGCGAAAAGTTCATCGTGGAAATGCAGAATGCATACCAGACGTACTTTAAGGACCGTGCCCTGTTCTATTCCACCTTCCCTATCCGTGAGCAGGCTCCTAAGGGTAGTGAATGGGACTTTAAGCTCAACCATGTTTACACAATTGCTCTGCTCAACTTCAACATGAACGAGGATGCCTTCAATAAGGAGGAAATCCGCCATCATGTACAGCTATGCGATACAGCTACGCACAAGATTTTCTACGATAAGCTGGAGTTTATCTACGTGGAAATCGCCAAGTTCAACAAGTCGCTTGACGAGTTGGAAACGCTCTACGACAAGTGGCTCTATGCCCTGAAGAATCTCTACAAGCTTACCCAGCGCCCTAAGGCGTTATGCGACAAGGTCTTCGACCGCCTCTTCGAAGAAGCCGAGATTGCAAGATTCACTCCGCAGGAGCAGCGGGAGTATGAAGCCAGCAAGATGGCATATCGCGATATCAAGAATTCGATTGATACCGCTAAGAGAGAAGGAAAAGAAGAAGGACTGGCTGAAGGAATGGAAAAAGGCATGAATCTGCGAAGCTTCGAAATTGCCAAAAAGATGCTGGCAAAAGGTATGGATGTAGCTACTGTGATGGAAATAACAGGGCTGTCGGCTGAGCAGCTGAAGTTAAAATAGTAGAATGATAATATAAATAGTCTTTCCCGAAAGAATAACAACATAACAATAAGGAACGCAAGCCCCGCCTAGCAGAGTACAACGCTCTCGCTAGGCGGGGCTTTTGCGTATCCATAAAAACCGAAAAATTATGAATGAAGAAGAACAACAATCAAACAGCAGCCAGTCTGCTCCTGATGATGAGAAAGCCAAGAACTTTGTCAACCAGCCGGGCTATCAAAAAGGTGCCATGGGTATGGTTAACCTGATCGTTGATGTAATGAATGATACCCATGAATACAAAGAGGCGATTTTCTGCAAACATTTACTGATGGAATGCAGCCGCAAGCATCATCTTGATTTAGAAGAGCAGATAGAACGTGTGGTGGCGCATGCTCAGGACATAGATGAGTTTGGTAAGTATATGAAAGCCAAGAAAGGCGAATTGAACCCCAAGCGTATATCTGAGCAGGAGTTTGCTTATGCCATCGACCAGCTGATGGAGTCTGTAGATGAATCTGGCAAGTACATATTCAAGATTCAGCGCCACTGGATTGCCGTGTTCAGAGTAGCCGTAGATTTGCATTTAATAGGAGAGAATGACTACAAGGGTTTCTGTAACTGGATAGATACGATTCACCCGGGAGCATTCAGAGTGAAGCTGACGCAGGGTGATCTGAAGCAGATCAGCAACTCGGATTGTTATATGAAACCATTCGATAAATGGGGATATGCTCCGATGGGAAATGTGAAGAAGAAAACTTATATCGCGATGACCCATGTGGTGGCTTGCTTCAGAAATCTGTTGGGAATCGACGAAAAAACAGCTTGAAAACGGCTCAGAAATAACCCTCGTTATAACTTTATAACCCTCGAAATAACCGCAGGGTTATTTTCTTGGTCAATATCGGATTTCGCCGTACCTTTGCCTCGCAATCAGATGATAAAGTCTGGTTGCGGGGCTTTTCTGTATATGGAAAACCGGTACCATTTCCTGGTACGGAATTTAGCGGATGGTCGCAGCCCCAACGATTATAATATATCAAATAATGAACGTGATAAAACCATATTATTTCGAGCATCCTCAATATGGAAAGATGAGAGTGCTGACAGCGGGAGGCAAGACCTTCTTCTGTGATGAGGTGATGGTGACCGACATGGTGAACCCACAGAAGCGTGGTGATAAATTGGTAGCCAAGTGGCTGCTAGACTTCATCAAGTGCCGTTTGAAGGACAAGATGTATGTGCATTGCTATGCTGCCGATGGCGTTTATCTGCTGTCGGATAATTCAGAGGTCGACCCCATCGATGTCCGCTTCAATGGCAGAATCCTGACCATCAATGACCAGATTTTTGATTAACAACATATCTTTCTAAAACTTCAATATATATGAGCAAGAAAAGTTTTTCTGCAGCCGCAGAGGCTGCTGTACAGGCGCTTTTGAACGCCCAGAAGGTAGATGCCAGTATCATTACTGACGAGTGTGGTAACGTAGCTATCCGTAAGGCTCCCTGGAACGATGCGGAAACCATCTGCGAGGTGCCTAAGGTGATTCCGGGCAGAATGATCTGCAGCGGTGGCGAGCATGGCGACCAGCTCGACTTCAAACCTTACGCTCAGTCGGGCGGGAAGCTATATACGGAGATTATCCATACCTCGCATGGTGCCCTCCGTACTTCGCCGCAGCGTGTGTTCGCCTCCTTCTCTTTTCCGAAGGAGATGAGCAAGTCGGATATTCTGAAATATCTCTACAAAGAGGTGATGGAGATGAAGGGCAAAGCTAAACATTTCAAGGAGGATATTGCATGGGAACAGTACAAGTAATGGCGCTGAATCCGGCACGCAAGGGCAATATGGGAAGACTCAACTCTTCCCAGCCCCTGTATGTCTATGACACCCTGATAGCACAGCCGTGGCTGAAGGGTGTGATTGCGCAGATACGTGGGGAGAAGGCGATTCCCGGCGTAGATGCTGGTGATGAAAAGGCGGTGAAGAAGGCACGCGAGGGGCTGAAAAGACAGCTGCCTATCCGTGCCATTCATTATTCTAAGTTCAGGAATAATCACCGCTCTAGTGAGGATGCGGTGCCTGAAAGTTTCCTCTTCCAGACGACTATCGATGTGGATGATGTAGAGTATGTGGATGCTGCACTGGAGAAGGCTCGTGAGCTGAACTGCAGCAACACGATATGGAAGGGGAAGCTGCTGCATCTGGAGTATTCGGCTAGAAAGAAGCTGCATATCGATATCCGCATGCCGATGGGTATGACCATCGAGGAGACGCAGAAGGCGTATTGCGAGGCGGCTGGGATTCCCTACGACAAGAGCTGCATCACGCCGGAGAGAATCATCTTTATCACGGATAAGGACTCGGAGATTTATCGCTCCAAGGAGTGGTATGGGGTGCTGCCGGATGAGGAGATTAAGGCCCGCAGAGAGGCTTTTCTCAAGCGTGGGCTTACGATTGACGGGAAGGGGACGGCTCGCTATAGCTTGCTTGCCGGGGATTGCAAATCCCCGGAACGCCTGGCGGTGGACTTTCAGGGGAAAGTACCTAATGATAGTAATCATAAAGTTCAAAGTTCAAATCTCAAAGTTCAAAGTAATGACGATGTTCAAGACAATCGATTTCAGGGCACTGACAGCCATTCTGCTGTTTCTTCTGGCGCTGCTATTCAGCCTGCCCAACCTGGTAATAGCCATCGTGCTGATGATGATTATATCAGCCATACTGGAGGTTCTCAGAATGCTGATGCCAAGAATCTGATAGCCTTCGACCTCTTCCAGGATTCCGCAGGACTGAAGGGGATGAATATTGATACCGTCGGGTCAAGGCATTCCTCCCTGCTCGCTATTATGAGCGCTGGCGCTTCTCGTGTGATGAGTGAGGAGGAGCTGATGAAGGTGGTGGCGAAGAGAATGCCGAGCTATTATCAGGAGAATGACTGCCATCAGCTGATTCATGACTTCTATGCGAAATATGGGGATAGCTCCAAGCCTTTTTCTAGGGATGTGATTCGCGTGAATGCCTTGGCGGAGCAGGCTGCTAAGAGCTTGCTTGCCGGGGATTGCAAATCCCCGGCAAGCCTGGCGGGGGACTTTATGGGGCAAATGGCAGGCAATGCTAATCATACAGTTCAAAGTTCAAATCTCAAAGTTCAAAGTTCCGAAGACGAGGAATATCCTGCTCCGCCTTCGATGCCCAAGAAGCTGCCGAAGCTGGTGGAGCTGCTGATATCCAAGACTCCGGAAATCTATCAGCCTGCTGTGGCGCACGCCATTTTTCCTTCGCTCGCTACCCATCTCTGGAGAACCAGATTCAGATATATCGACAACGTGGAGCACGAAGCTACCCTGATGACCTGTCTGCTTGCAGGCACAGGTGCGGGTAAAAGTTGTGTACAGAAACCTATCGATTTCATCATGGAGGATATCCGTAAGCGCGACCAGGAAAACCTGAAGCGTGAGAAGGAATGGAAGGATGAAATGATGCGCAAGGGTGCCAACAAGGATAAGCGCAAACGCCCCGAGAATCTGATTATCCAGGAGATTGATGCCGATATGACCAACCCAGCCTTCGTGATGCGTACCGCTGAAGCCAAGGAACATTTCCTTTATACTTCGCTCAACGAAATCGACCAGTTTGATGCACTCAAGGGTAGCGGTTTTCAGCAGTTCCGCATCATGTGCCTCGCCTTTGATCCGGGTAACTTATATGGACAAACGCGAGTCGGAACACAAAGTGTCACCGAGCGAGTCACCATCCGTTTCAACTGGAATGCTTCTACCACCATCCATAAAGGCATCAGGTATTTCAAGCGTGTGCTGACCGATGGTCCGGTTTCCCGAATCAACTTCTGCACCATCCCCGAAAGAGACATCGGCGAGGACATTCCCGTCTATGGAACCTATGATGAGGAATTCAGAAATTCTCTGAAACCTTACATCGATAATCTCTGCATGGCTTCGGGATTGGTGGAATGCAAGGAGGCTTTTCATCTTGCCGAGGTGCTGAAGGATGAGAATGCGGAATTCTCCCGTCTGTCGCAGGACAGGGTCTATGAGAATCTGAGTTTCCGAGCCAACGTAATCGGCTATCTGAAGGCTTGTGTGCTCTATGTGGCGAACGGTTACCAGTGGGAGCCTGAGATTGAGGATTTCATCCGCTGGAGCGAGCGTTACGACCTCTACTGCAAGATGCGTTTCTTCGGTGATGCCATCAAGAAGGCGGAGCGTGAGGGAGATCAGGAAAGCAAGAAGGGACCTGCGAGCATCCTGGCATTCCTGCCCGACAAGTTCAGTTATCAGCAGGTAGAGAGCCTGCGTCTGAAAAACGACATGAACGCCAAGGGTACTGCCAAAATGTTGAGAAACTGGCTACATCGTGGGTATATCGAGAAAGAAGAAAGTGACTCAGTGACTCAGAAACTCAGTGACTCAGTTTATTTCAAGACCCATTATTAAGAATTGCCTAGTACTTGAAGCTTTTGCCCTTACAGGGCGGCAGCCTTGCTTCCATAATTACCCAGGGCGCTGCCCTGGGCTAGGAGCTTCTGCCCTTTCAGGGCGTGTGGGGGGTACTTATAGGGCGTGTGGGGTTTACTTACGAAAATTCAGTTAAAATTGTAAACGAAAAATTTTTATTGTATATGGAAATAGTTTTAGAGCGTATAGCGAAGAAGAATACTTATACCATCGGCCGACTGTATCTGTTGGCTGATGGTGATGTGAAGCGCAAGGTGCTTTCCGGCAAGTCTGCCGGCGACAAGCGCAGTTTCGAACATACTTTCGACTTGAAGAAGTTGTCTAAGGACAGCTACTTCTGTGACACCCTGGAGCCTACGTGGCGCAACCTGAACGGGATAGCGCTGAAGCCCGAGGAAGTGAATGCCAAGTACAGCCGTCAGAGCGGCAAGGTGGCAAGAAAGATTCCGGGTCATACAGCCATCCCTGAAGGTTCGTATCGTGTGCTCATCACCAAGTCGCCCCGTTTCAAGGAGTGGCTGCCGTATGTGCAGGGTGTTCCGGGTTTCGAGGGCATCCGTATCCATGCCGGAAACTATCCCGACGATACCCAGGGCTGCATCCTGGTGGGCGAGAACAAGGTAAAGGGCATGGTGGTGAACTCCCGCATCTGGCTCACCCGACTGATGAAACGCATCCAGGCGGCTGAGAATCAGGGAGAAGGCATCTGGATTACCATCATCTGATTTCGGATTATCATCATCTGATTTTCGGATTACCATCATCTGATATCGTATAACCGTATGAAAAAAAGCGGCAGCCGAATCTTCCGGTTGCCGCTTCTTTTACATTATACGCTTTTACAAGCTTATCTTTTTTTCCAAATCCTTATTCAGCATCCTCAGCCTTCTTGCGGCGGGAAATGCGCTTGCGCTTTGGCTTCTCCTCTGTATTCGGAGTCTCGATCTTCACACCTGCCAACTCTGGGTCGATGAGGATACGGCCGCAGTACTCACAAGGGATGATCTTCTTGTGCATCTTGATATCCAACTGGCGCTGAGGTGGAATCTTGTTGAAGCAACCACCACATGCATCACGCTGCACGTAAACGATACCCAGACCGTTGCGGGCACCCTTGCGGATACGCTTGAAGCTGGCGAGCAGACGTGGCTCAATCTTCTTCTCAAGCTCGAGGGCCTTCTCCTTCAGGCGCTCCTCCTCCTCGTGAGTCTCCTCCAGGATGTCTTCCAGCTCAGCACGCTTCTCTACCAGTCCGTGCTCCAGGTCAGCCTTCTTCTCCTCAGCCTTGTGGAGGTCGAACTCGCGCTCGCGCATCTTAGCCATACCCTCGCGGATCTTCTTGTTGCAAAGCTCGATTTCCAACTCCTGGAACTCGATTTCCTTGCTCAAGGTATCATACTCGCGGTTGTTGCTCACGGTATCGAGCTGCGCATGATAGCGCTCCAGGCTAGCCTGTGCGTCAGCAATCTCGTTCTGCTTCTGGTAAACAGCATGGTCGAACTGCTCGATTTCGCGCTGGATGTTCTCAATACGAGTGGTGAGACCGGCGATATCATCTTCCAAGTCCTGAACTTCGAGAGGAAGCTCACCACGCAACTCACGGTTCTCGTCGATGCCCGACAAGGTTACCTGAAGCTGGTAAAGAGCCTTCAACTTCTCTTCAACTGTCAAATCTGTAGGATCTTTCTTTGCCATAATTTCTTTATTTTATCTTTAAACCTTTATTGTTTTTTTTAAAGCTTTTGCCCTTACAGGGCGCATTGCTTATATCTCTGTTACCCAGGGCGATACCCTGGGCTAGGAGCTTCTGCCCTTTCAGGGCGTATGGGGACATCAACCATCATGAGGGACATCAACCATTATGGGGGATATCATCTCATCTTATAAATAGATGATGGGATTGGTGTTGATCTCCGAGATGCAGCATTTGGCATCTGGGAAATGAGAGAGGATGATGCTGCGGAAGATTTCGCTGGTAAACTGCTCACTCTGATAGTGGCCGATGACGCAGATCTGAATCTCCTGCTCATGACCGAAATACTCGTGATAGCTCATTTCGCCCGTAATGAAGGCATCGGCTCCCGCCGCAATGGCATCGCCCAGCAGGAACGAACCCGAACCGCCACAGAGCGCCACCTTGCGGATAGGGCGACGCAAGAGCTGGTTGCACTGCACACACTCCACTCCGAAACGATCCCTGAGCAGCAACACCAGGTCATCGGCAGCGATACCCTCGGCGAAATGCTCCTTCACCTCATCCGAAAGCCTGCCAGCCTGGGCAGCCTTCAGGATATCCTCGTCAGAGATCTCTCCTATTACGCCGCTGCCGCCTTTCACGCCATCCACTTCCTTCTCGCCACCGAAAAACTGCACGTTCTTCAGGCCCAGCTTCTCGGCAATCTTGAAGTTCACTCCGCCTGCCGCTGCATCCATGTTGGTATGCATGGAGACGATGGTAACATCATTCTTGATCGCCTTGCGAACGGTGCGCTGCACATAGTTCTCATCCGATATCCTGGAAAGCTTTCTGAAGATGAGCGGATGATGGCTTACGATGAGATTGCAGCCCTTCTGGACCGCCTCATCCACCACCGCCTCAGTGACGTCAAGACACAACAATGCCCCTGACATTTCTACCGCCTCTGTCAATCCAACTTGCAGGCCGGCATTATCATATCCTTCCTGCAAGGGCAGAGGCGCGTAATGTTCAAGGGCATCAACTACTTCTCTTATTTTCACGCTCCTAATATGTCTTATTTTATAATTTAGGCTGCAAAGTTACGCATTTCTCACGAAATTAGCAAGCGTTTCACTAAAAATTTTCAAAAAATTATGTAAGTTGCCGATTTTTTTAGTATATTTGCACGCATAAAACATTAAAAATACAAAAGCTTATGCATCACTCAATATTACCTTGCGATTTCGCACTTCCCGCAGAATGGGAACCACAGAGCGCCATCATGCTCACGTGGCCACACGGCGGAACGGACTGGAAGCCGTATCTGAGACAGATAACCAACACGTATCTGCAGCTCGCAGACATCATCACCCGCTACGAAGACCTGCTGGTGGTGACACCTATCCTGGAAAGCACCCAGAGAATGCTCGCCGAAAAGCTGTCGGAGGGACAGATGAGCCGCGTTCACCTCTACGAGATGGATACCAACGATACCTGGGCGCGCGACCACGGACCTATCAGCATGGTTTCGCGCGGCAGACACAATTCGCACGTCATCCCTATCCATCTGCTCGACTTCAAGTTCAACGGATGGGGCGAGAAATTCGACTGGAAAAAGGACAATGCCATCAATCTGCAGCTCTACTATCAGGGAGCCTTCAATGCGGCGCTGGAGAACCACCAGGGCTTCGTGCTCGAAGGCGGAAGCATAGAGAGCGACGGCAAGGGTACGCTCTTCACCACATCGCAATGCCTGCTGGCGCCTCACCGCAACCAGCCTTTCACCCGCGAGAACATCGACAGCCAGCTCAGGAATTTCTTCCATGTAAGAAACGTGGTATGGCTCGACCACGGTAATCTGGTGGGTGATGATACCGACGGACATATCGACACCATCGTGAGAGTGGCTCCGCACGACACCTTATTATATGTAGGGTGTGATGATGCGGAGGATGAGCAGTATGAGGACTTCCAGGCGCTGGAGAAGCAGCTGCAGAAGCTCTTCACCTACGAGGGATACCCTTACCGACTGCTGAAGCTCCCGATGCCGGATGCCATCTATGACGAGGGCGACAGACTGACTACAGACAGGAACAGCAAGGGCGACAGACTGCCTGCCACCTATGCCAACTTCCTGATTCTGAACGGTGCCGTGATTTATCCTACGTACAACCAGCCTGAGAAGGACGAGGAGGCGAAGCGACAGATTCAGCTTGCCTTCCCAGACAGAAACGTGATAGGAGTAGATTCGCTCACCATCATCCGCCAGCACGGAAGCATCCACTGCCTCACCATGCAGCTGCCGGAGGGGGCTATTAAATAAAGTATTAGAAAAGACACAGACATAAATGAAACTCGGATTATTACAACTTCACATTACGGCGGACATCGCCGATAACAAGACCCGACTCGCTGAGGGCATCATCGACCTGGCGAAGCGTGGCGCAGAACTCATTGTATTGCAGGAACTTCACAACACGCTCTACTTCTGCCAGGTAGAAGATGTAGAGAATTTTGACCTTGCCGAACCGATACCTGGTCCATCTACAGAATTCTACGGCAGGCTTGCCAAGGATCTGGGCGTGGTGATCGTTACTTCGCTCTTCGAGCGCCGTGCTCCGGGACTGTACCACAATACGGCAGTGGTGATAGAGAAGGACGGAAGCATAGCCGGAAAGTACCGCAAGATGCACATTCCGGATGACCCTGCCTACTACGAGAAGTTCTACTTCACCCCTGGCGACCTTGGATTCAAGCCGATACAGACTTCCGTGGGCAAGCTCGGCGTATTGGTGTGCTGGGACCAGTGGTATCCGGAAGCAGCCCGCCTGATGGCGCTGCAGGGCGCAGACATCCTGATCTACCCTACTGCCATCGGCTATGCCACCTACGATACAGAGGAGGAGCAGCAGCGCCAGCGTGAGGCGTGGACTACCGTGATGAGAGGTCATGCCGTGGCAAACGGTTTGCCGGTAGTGGCTGTAAACCGAGTGGGATTCGAAGCTGACCCAAGCGGTCAGACCGACGGAATCCAGTTCTGGGGCAGCAGTTTCGTGGCAGGTCCTCAGGGCGAGCTTCACTATCGTGCGAGCGATGATGAGGAAGAGAGTCTGGTGGTGGATATCGACCTGAAGCACAGCGAGGATGTACGCCGCTGGTGGCCATTCCTGCGCGACCGCCGCATCGAGAACTACGGCGATATCACCAGAAGATTCATAGATTAATGAACTAGGTATTAAAGCTTTTGCCCTTACAGGGCGACAGGCTTGCGTCCAAAAATACCCAGGGTGTTGCCCTGGGCTAGGAGCTTCTGCCCTTTCAGGGCGTGTGGAGTCTAACATTCAAAATAAAAGAGATTAGATTTTCGGGATAATGGAGAATTTGGAAGTGATGGTGGTTCTGTTCATCATCGTAGTTTTAGGTTACGTCGCCTGCAAGCTTGGCTATATGGGCGACAAGTTTGACAAGAAGCTATCCAGCATCGTGGTAGATATCACCTGCCCGCTGCTGGTGCTCTCGTCTGTGATGGGAGATGAACTGCCCGACCGCACGCTCATTCTCCCGCTCCTGGGTGTAGGCTTCCTCACGTACATCTTATTACTGGTGTTCGGATTCGGGGTGCCTCGGCTCATCAGCAAGAACCATGACGACCAGGGAATGATCGGTTTCGCCCTGATGTTTGCCAACGTGGGATTCATCGGATATCCTATCGTTTCGAGCATCTTCGGACCTCAGGCTATCTTCTACGCCGCCCTGCTCAACATGCCGAACACGTTTTTCATCTTCACGGCTGGCGTGATGCTCATCAAGGGCGAATACAGCGTGAAGCAGTTTAACCCGAAGGTATTGCTGAGTCCGGCTCTGATAGCGGCTGCCGTGGCAGCCCTGCTGGTAGCGCTGGGGGTTCATACGCCTGATGTCATCGCCCGTCCGGTAACGATGGTGGGCAACGTAACGGTTCCTGCCGCCCTGATGATTATCGGAAGCAGCATGGCGAAGCTGCCCCTCAAGGAGATTATCGGCAGTCCGAAGGTTTACGTAGCCTCGCTGCTCCGCCTGGTAGTGGTTCCGCTGAGCCTCTACTTCTTCTTCAAGGTATGCGGCGTGAGCGATGTGGTGAATAATATCAACACCGTGGTGATTGCGATGCCTGTAGCTAGCTTCGGCACCATGTTCTGCCTGAAATACGGCAGGAACCCGGCGCTCATCACAGAGATGACATTCATCACTACGCTGGGCAGCATCCTCACCATCCCGCTCATCACCCTGCTTTTCGGGTAGGGACAGGCGATGGGACAAAACCTAAATGCTACAACTTAACATTAAAAAGAAAGTATGAGAAAAAATAAAATGATAAAAACCAGCCGCCTCCTGCTGCTCGCTATGGCGCTCGGAGGCTTTACTAATCCTACACTGGCGGCACCGATAGAACACATCGGCGACCGCTACATCATGCACGTATCTGAGATGGATCTCACGGGCGAGGAATCGCTCCTCGATGTGCTGATGATGTGCCCAGAAGTCCTTACGATGGACGGTAACACCATCATCGGCGGTGATCCTTTCGCCAATCTCTACGGCAAGTTCGTCATCCGCATCGACAACCAGGAATATGGTCTCGACTACGCTACCCTGCTCCATCATTTCAAGGCGAGAGAGATAGAGAGCATCAAGGTTTGCCAGAACTCTGAGGTGATGAAGGGATGCAGCAGTCTGAAAAAGGTGATTGACATCACCCTGCGCAAGGGTGAGAACGGAGTGAGCGGAAGAGTAGGTCTCTTCGGCGACACCTATGGCGGCGGAAAGGGTATCGTGAGCGTATTGAGCCAGCAGGACAAGCTGCGCATCCTGAGCCATGTAGAGGGCAACATGCAGCGCACTTCCAACAACGACCTGGGTTCCTATGCCGGTGATGACCCAAGCCTCATCAATCACTATTCGCACGAGGGAGCCAAGATGAACATCCTCTGGACTCCTACCGAGAAGGACATGCTGGAAGTGGATGCGATGCAGACCTACACCCGAAACCATATTACCGGTACGCCAGCCGACTATGTACGCGCCTACCATCTCCAGGCAGACTATACCCGCCTGCTGGGCGAAAAGGGAGCGAGCATCCTCTTTACCCTGGGTGCAGAGAACATCAGCGACAACGGCGGAAATGCGGCAGATGCCAGTGCGGCACCTTATCGCAACCATGCCACCTATCCGTTTATGGTGGTGGAATACGCCACTCCGGTGATTTCAGAGAATCTCTGGCTTACAGCCGGTTTCGAGGGCGGACTGTCTATCGAGAAGAACTGTGTGGCTGATTACACAAACCACTCCAACTATCAGGACCTGTATGCGCAGCTGGATTATACCATCGGCAAATGGGGCTTCATGGTGGGCGACCGATTCCGCACCATCAATTTCCGTCCGAAGCAGATTGCTACAGAAAAGAACTGGAAGCATAGTACCCACAACCATAGCTACACGGTGAGCATTTATCACAACTTTGCACCGGGCCATACCCTGCAGGGCACATTCTGCCGAAGAATCTTCAACGCCGATTTTGGCGATTTCGTTACAGCAGGCGATATGGAGGGGGCTTGGCGTCCATACTACACCAAGGACATCAGCGAGCGCCTCGCCTATGTGGCTGAGCTGAAGCATACCTACAGCAAGCCGAATCTCGTGGTAAGCAGTTCTATCAAGAATATCCATCAGGATCTTCCGGGTGTAGATCGCGACAATACACTGGGCATCGGAACTACTGCCTTCTGGCATAAGGGAATGCTGAGGATTACCGCCGGAGTGAATTACTTCTGGGAAAAGGCTGAGATTTTCGGAGGAGAAGAAGGTATGAACTCTAAAACCAGCAAATACAGCAATTTTGCGATATTCAAGCTGGCTCCACAGCTTTCATTGCCTGCTGGCTGGCGCCTGACATCCAATATGATCTGGTGCACCCGCCGCCACACGCTTACACCAGCCTATACGCCAGCCAATCTCTATGCCGAGGTGGGCGTGTATAAGAACATAGGCAAGCATCTTACCCTGGAAGGCAGATTCCACGATATTGCCGGTCAGCATTTCGGCAACCGTGCAGCCACCATGGGTTTCACCTATTATTTCTAGTTTTTCCGAAAACAATTCGGAAAGGATTCAGAAACAATTCGGAAAACATCAGGAAAGAACAATCATAAAAATGATAATCCCGACTCTCCAAGAAGAAGGAGGGTCGGGATTCTCATTTATATAATATCTATGAACTTATAATCGCATGTTGACAATCTCTCTGATATTCATTAAAAAAATATGTTGATATGACCAGAATTCCAACTAAACAATCTTTTTATCTTTAGATGAGCGGCATTCCTGCCTTCTCACATTCTGTTCTCATATCTTCCGGCCAAATACTAGCCTGAATCTCGCCGATGTGCGCCTTGTGGAGCAGCACCATACAGAGACGGCTCTGACCGATACCACCACCGATACTCAATGGCAACTTGTCGTTCAGGAGCTGCTGGTGGAAATAGAGCTTCTCTCTATCTTCCTTGCCTTCCAGCTTCAACTGGCGAAGCAGGCTCTCCTTGTCAACACGGATACCCATAGAGCTCAGCTCGAAGCTTCTGCCCAACACCGGATACCAAATCAGGATATCACCATTCAATCCTTCCTTGCCATTCTCGGCTATGGTGCTCCAGTCGTCATAGTCAGGAGCACGTCCATCATGTTTCTTTCCATCGCTCAACTTTCCGCCGATACCCTCTACAAATACGGCACCATATTTCTTGCAGATAGCATCCTCGCGCTCCTTAGGAGTCTTGTCAGGATACATATCGAGCAAATCCTGCGCATGGATAAAATGAATATCCTTTGGCAGGAAAGGCTTCAGCTGCGGATAGTGCTCGCAAGCCAGGAACTCGGTGCGGAGGATGGCTGCATAGATGCGGCGAACCACATCTTCAAGGAATGAGATGGTACGATCACCCTTCGTAATCACAGCCTCCCAGTCCCACTGGTCCACATAGAGCGAATGAAGATTATCAAGCTCCTCATCGGCACGGATGGCGTTCATATCGGTATAGACACCATAGCCCGGCTCTATCTCATATTCTGCCAAGGTCAAGCGCTTCCATTTAGCCAGAGAGTGAACCACCTCAGCCTTTGCATCACCCAAATCCTTGATAGGGAAAGTTACAGGGCGCTCCACTCCATTCAGGTCGTCATTGATACCCAAACCCTTCAATACGAAGAGAGGGGCGGTGACACGGCGCAAGCGCAACTCTGTGGACAGGTTCTGCTGGAAGAACTCTTTTATCATTTTGATACCCATTTCGGTCTGGCGCATATCCAGCAGCGCCTCATACCCTTCGGGTTTTATCAGATTACTCATTTTATCTATTATATATCGTTTATAGTTTCTTATTTTACTGTTTATCTTACTTTCACGCTGCAAAGATACAAATTTATTATTAATCTGCAAGCGTTTTTCGAAAATATTTCGCAAAATGATAGCATTTTTTAGATTTTAAGTATCATTTTGTAGAAAAATTCACCGCTTTTTCTCCCTATACATTATATATATAGAAAAAAAAATGAGCCAAATATTTGGTTATTCGAAATAAAAAATGTACTTTTGCAGTCAATTACTCCTAAGGGGTAGGCGGCGTTTGCCGATAAATCACCAATTCTGGTCTCGTAGCTTAGTTGAATAGAGCGTCAGATTCCGGTTCTGAAGGTCGTGGGTTTGAGTCCCACCGAGATCACTACTACATTAAAATTTAATTTAGGAACATGGATTTAGTAGAACGTTTCATTAACTATACAAAATTCGACACACAGTCGAGTGAAGACTCAGAAAGTGTGCCAAGCACGGCAAAACAGTTGGATTTTGCCAAGTACCTGAAGCACGAACTGGAGGAAGAAGGTCTGAGCGACGTAGAGATGGACGATATGGGCTACATCTACGCCACCCTGAAGGGCAATACCAAGAAAAAGACTCCTACCATCGGCTTCATCTCTCACATGGACACCAGTCCTGATGCCAGCGGAAAAGACATCAAGGCACGCGTCATCAAGAATTATGACGGCGAGGATATCGAACTCAGTCCGGGCATCATCTCCAGCGTAGAAAAATTCCCAGAACTCAAGGCGCACAAGGGCGAGGACATCATCGTAACTGATGGAACTACCCTGCTCGGTGCAGACGACAAGGCGGGCATCGCTGAAATCGTACAGGCAATGTGCTACCTCCGCGACCATAAGGAAATCAAGCACGGAGACATCCGCGTGGGCTTCAATCCAGACGAGGAAATCGGTATGGGCGCCCATCACTTCGATGTAGAGAAGTTTGGCTGCGACTGGGCATACACCATCGACGGCGGCGACCTGGGCGACCTGGAATACGAGAACTTCAATGCTGCTGCTGCCAAGATCCACATCAAGGGCGTGAGCGTGCATACAGGCTATGCCAAGGGCAAGATGATCAACGCAAGCCGACTGGCTGTGGAATTCCAGAATATGATTCCTGAGGCAGAAACTCCTGAACAGACCGAAGGTTACCAGGGCTTCTACCATCTGCTCGGCATCGAAAGCCGCTGCGAGGAAGCCAAGCTCAGCTATATCATCCGCGACCACGACCGCCAGAAGTTTGAGGCTCGCAAGGATTTCATCGAAGACTGCGTCAAGAAGATGAACGAGAAGTACGGCGAGGGAACTGTTACGGCAGAAATCTACGACCAGTACTACAACATGAAGGAGAAGATTGATCCAAACATGCATGTCATTGACATCGTGCTCCGTGCCATGCAGGAGAGTGGCGTTCCACCTCGCGTAGAGCCTATCCGTGGCGGTACAGATGGTGCGCAGCTCAGCTTCAAGGGTCTTCCTTGTCCAAACATCTTTGCTGGTGGCGTCAACTTCCACGGTCCTCACGAATTCGTGAGCGTACAGGTGATGCAGAAGGTAGTGGATACCATCGTGAAGATTGCGGAAATCACAGAAGAGTATAACGACTAATATATATGGGGAATTTAGGAGAAATCTAAATTCCCCATTTTCATAAACTGACTATTTTTTAGAGAGATTATCATTTTCATAAACAGAAAAATATGGCAGAAATTCCCTATTTAGTAAAAGACCTCGCCCTCATCCTGATGGTGGCTGGCATTGTTACCCTCATCTTCAAGCGGCTCAAGCAGCCCCTGGTGCTGGGTTACATCGTGGCGGGCTTCCTCGTGTCGCCCCACATGCCATATACCATGTCGGTGATGGACGAGACGGATATCCAGACCTGGGCAGACATCGGTGTCATCTTCACCCTCTTCTCGCTCGGTCTCGATTTCTCCTTCAAGAAAATCGTGAAGATGGGAGCCTCGCCCATCATCGCCTGCATCGTCATCGTTTTTTCCATGATGATGCTGGGCATCAGCGTGGGTCACAGCTTCGGCTGGGGCAGGATGGACTGCATCTTCCTGGGTGGTATGCTCGCCATGAGTTCCACCACCATTATATATAAGGCTTTCGACGATATGGGACTGCGGCAGCAGAAGTTTGCCTCCATGGTGATGAGCGTGCTCATTCTGGAAGACATCCTCGCCATCGTGATGATGGTGATGCTTTCCGCCATCGCCGGAGGCAACAATCCGGATGGCGAACAGATGTTTACATCGGTACTGAGGATTGGCTTCTTCCTGGTATTATGGTTTATCGTGGGCATTTTTGCCATCCCGCTCTTCCTGCGCTCAGTCAGGAAGTTCATCAATGGCGAAACCCTGCTCATCGTTTCCCTGGGACTGTGCTGCGGCATGGCGGTATTATCTACCAAGGTTGGTTTTTCAAGCGCTTTCGGAGCCTTCGTCATGGGCAGCATCCTGGCGGAAACCATTGAAGCTGAGAAGATTATCAAGCTGGTAGAACCGGTGAAGAATCTCTTCGGAGCCATCTTCTTCGTATCGGTAGGTATGCTGGTAGATCCCAACATCCTGGTAGAATATGCCGTTCCTATCCTCGCCCTCGTGGCAGCTATACTGATAGGACAGGCAACATTGGGAACCTTCGGATTCATGCTGGGCGGTGAATCATTGAAGTCGGCAATGCGCTGCGGATTCTCGATGGCGCAGATTGGCGAGTTCTCCTTCATCATCGCCTCACTGGGATTGTCGCTGGGAGTTATCAGCAACTTCCTCTATCCGGTAGTGGTGGCAGTTTCAGTCATCACCACCTTCCTCACCCCTTACATGATTCGTCTGGCGCAGCCTTCCTATCAGCTGATGGAGAAGCATCTGCCTAGCAAATTCATCAATATCCTGAACCATTTTGCGATGAGCCGCCCCTCTACCCAACAGCAGAGTAAATGGAAATCGCTGATTCGGCAGATGGTCATCAATACCGTGGCATACTCCATTCTTTCGGCTGCGGCGATAGCGATGATGTTCACCTTCGTCCTGCCTCTGATGCGCAATATGCTGCCAGGCTGGAATCTTCACTGGTATGCCAACGCCATCACGGGTCTGCTCACCATCGTACTCATATCGCCTTTCCTGCGAGCCATCGTGATGAAGAAGAATCACAGCCCGGAATGGAAGCGACTGTGGGTGGAGAGCAGCATCAACCGTATTCCGCTGCTCTTCACGATATTCGTGAGATACGTCATTGCCCTGGGCTTCATCTTCTATATCATCAACTATCTGTCCCGATTCACCAATGCGTTGATGGTATGCATCGGAGCCGTGATTGTACTGCTGATGCTGGGTTCACGCCGCATCAAGAAACGAAGCATTGTGATGGAGCGCCTCTTCCTGCACAACCTGCGTTCGCGCGATATTGCCGCACAGGTGAACGGCGAAAAGCGCCCGCTCTACGAGGGTCATCTACTGGATAGAGATATCCATATCAGTGAAATAGAGGTACCGGAAGACAGCATCTGGTGTGGCAAATCACTGAAGGAACTGCACCTCCGCCAACGTTTCGGCATCGATATGAGCAGCATCCGAAGGGGTTCGCAGCGCCTGAACATCCCGAATGGCGACACCGTGATATTCCCTGGCGACAAGCTTCAGATCATCGGCAACGACGACCAGGTACACAAGTTTGCCCAGGCGCTCACCACCGAGCTAGCCCCGGAAGATCTGGAGATAGAGAAGCGGGAGATGAAGCTCCGCCAGCTCATCATCAGCGGCGGCAGCGAATTTCTGGGCAAGACGCTGGAAGAGAGCGGAATCCGCAACAAATACAACTGTATGGTTGTAGGATTGGAAGAGGGTCAGGAGAACCTTACCCACATCCTCCCTTCCCGCGTATTCGAAAAGGGCGACATCATCTGGCTGGTAGGCGAAGAAGCCGACCTGCAGAAGATTCAGGAAAAGAGCTAATAATAACCAGCAGAAGATTCAGGAAAAGAGTTAAAATTAACCTGCAGAAAATTCTGTCTAAACTCAGAAAAGGTTGCCCCATACGCCCTGAAAGGGCAGAAGCTCCTAGCCCAGGGCATCGCCCTGGGGATTATTGGTTTTAAAGAAATCGCCCTGTAAGGGCAAAAGCTTTATTATGCAGTTTTTAAAGCTTTTGCCCTTACAGGGCGCCTTGCTGATTGCCATTATACCCAGGGCGATGCCCTGGGCTAGGAGCTTTTGGGCCTTCAGCCCGTACTTGAACCACATGCGAAACTTCAGTAATTTATCTTACGGTGATATGGAAGCAACCCTGTTTTACCTCGTATTTGATATAACAGCGGTTCTTCTCACGGAAATCCCTCAACACCTCGCTGAAAACCCACTTCAGGGTATCATTCTGCACCTGACGGCGAGGCTGCTTCTCAGTCTGAATCTGCTTATACCGGTTGTAGCAGACATCGAAGGTAGTACCATAGAGATGGCACGAATTCTCGGTAGCATTGCCGTTTCGGGTTCTCAGTTTCGACACATCATCCTTGGTACGCAAGATACTGGTAACGATGATCTTATGCAAAGGAATGCCCTTGATCTGCAACGAATCAAAATACGCCCGACCGATATCCTGCAACAATACCGAAGCCCTAGGCACCAGATAAGGAATACTGTTGTTCAACTTATCCACATAAAAGAAAGGGTTGCTGCCCACATACACCAGTTTACCCTTGCTATGCTCAGCCTCCTCACGGTCCTGAACCGGAGCCACACCATGCTTGCTGGCAGCTACAATCTGTACATCCTGCTGATCAGGAAAGGTATTTCCGAAGTGAGGCACCGAGAAAATGCGATGCTTCACCTCCTTGCCATTCTTATCGAAAAATATCGAAAATCTGCCATCAGAGGCTGTATCAGGAGTTACCGACAGTTCATCCTGAGCACCTGCCGAAGCCATAAAATCTCCTCTTAATGAATCGATTGCCGTACTGTCTTTCCCATCAGAAAGAGCCGTTAACCTAGGCTCAGCCACACTCGGAAAAATAACACGGACCAGTGCCAACAACAGCACGACTACCAAAAAACCTTGCAAATATCTATTCTTACTAATCTTCATAACTAAAAATTTCCTGCAAAGGTAACAAAAAGTATTGAAATATTTGCTCAATTCACAGAAAAGTAGTAATTTTGCAGCGTTATATAACATTATTTAGAACATTAAGGTTGCAAACCAATAAGAAATATAAATATTTTGATAGAGAAACATATTATACTCGAAGATATAGATCCAGTGATGTTCTATGGCGTAGGAAATGGTAACCTACAGATGATTAAGTCACTGTATCCTAAGTTGCGTATCGTTGCACGCGACAACGTGATTCGTGTGCTCGGCGACGAGGAGGAGATGGCGAAAGCAGAAGAAGACATTGAGCTGATGCGCAAGCACTTAGCTAAATACAACATGCTCAATGAAGAGGATATTCTTGATATTGTGAAAGGCAAACAGACCAAAGCAGACTCCGTGAAAGGCGTGCTGGTATATAGCATCAGCGGCCGACCTATCAAGAGCCGCAGCGAGAACCAGCAGCAGCTCATCGAGGCTTACGAGAAGAACGATATGATATTTGCTGTGGGTCCTGCCGGAACCGGTAAGACCTACCTCAGCATCGCCCTTGCCGTGAAAGCCCTCAAGGAGAAGGCTATCAAGAAGATCATCCTCTCAAGACCTGCCGTAGAAGCAGGCGAAAAGCTCGGATTCCTGCCGGGCGACATGAAAGATAAGATAGACCCTTACCTGCAACCGCTCTATGATGCGTTGGAAGATATGATTCCTGCCGTCAAGTTGCAAGATATGATGGAAAAGCACATTATCCAGATTGCGCCACTCGCCTTCATGCGTGGACGCACCCTCAGCGACGCCGTCGTCATCCTCGACGAGGCGCAGAATACAACCTCACAGCAGATCAGAATGTTCCTCACCCGTATGGGTATGAACACCAAGATGATCATCACCGGCGACCTGACACAGATAGACTTGCCTCGCGAGCAGCGAAGCGGACTGAAAGAGGCGCTCAAGATTCTGGAAGGAGTAGAAGGAATCGGAGTCGTGAAACTGGGACAGAAGGATATTGTGCGACACAAGCTCGTAACCCGCATCGTCAACGCATACGACAAGTATGACAAGGAGAGAGCGGAAGCACGGGAAGCTCAAAAAACAAATTAATTATAAATTAAATAAAATGAAAGCATTAACAAAAACAGATTTCCATTTCGATGGACAGAAGAGTGTTTACCACGGTAAAGTACGTGATGTGTATGACATTAACGACGACATCCTCGTGATGGTCGCTACCGACAGAATCTCAGCATTCGATGTTGTTCTGCCAAAGGGTATTCCATTCAAGGGTCAGGTGCTCAATCAGATTGCAGCTAAGTTCCTGGACACAACTACAGATATCTGTCCAAACTGGAAGTTGGCTACTCCAGACCCTATGGTTACAGTAGGTTTGAAGTGCGAAGGTTTCCGCGTGGAGATGATCATCCGTTCTATCCTCACCGGTAGTGCATGGCGTGACTATCAGAAGGGATGCCGCGAGATCTGCGGTGTGAAGTTGCCTGACGGAATGCGCGAGAACGAGCGTTTCCCAGAGCCTATCATCACCCCTACTACAAAGGCTGACGAGGGTCACGATATGAACATCTCTAAGGAAGAGATTATCGCCCAGGGTATTGTTAGTGCAGAGGATTACGCTGTAATGGAGGACTATACACGCCGTATCTTCGCCCGTGGTCAGGAAATCGCTGCCAAGCAGGGATTGATCCTCGTTGATACCAAGTATGAGTTCGGCAAGCGCGACGGTAAGGTTTATCTCATCGACGAGATCCACACTCCAGACTCTAGCCGCTACTTCTACGCAGACGGCTACGAGGAGAAGTTTAAGAAGGGTGAGCCTCAGCGCCAGCTTTCTAAGGAGTTCGTTCGCCAGTGGCTCATCGAGCACAACTTCATGAACCAGCCTGGTCAGACTATGCCAGAGATCACCGACGAGTATGCAGAGAGCGTATCCGACCGCTACATCGAGCTGTACGAGCACATCACAGGCGAGAAGTTCGACAAGGCTGCTGAGGAAGGCGACATCGCTGCCCGCATCGAGAAGAACGTTAGCGAGTGGCTTGCTGCACACAAGTAATATATAATAAGGTATATTGCTCGACAAAAGTAAGTAATATATAAATAATGTATAAACAAGAACAGATTAAGCCCTACGAGGGCTCAGGAGAAAAGGGAAAGTTGGTAGAGGAGATGTTTGATAACATCGCCCCTACCTACGATACCCTGAACCACCGACTCTCGTGGGATATCGATAAGGGATGGCGCAAGAAGGCAATCAAGCGGCTTGCGCCCTTCTCTCCAAAGAAAATGCTCGACATCGCCACAGGTACCGGCGACTTCGCCATCCTTGCCGCACAGATGCTGCATCCCGACAAACTCGTGGGAGCAGATATCTCGCAGGGAATGATGGAGATAGGAAGACAGAAAGTGAAGCAGCTGGGACTGGACCAGGTAATCCGCTTCGACAAGGAAGACTGCCTTCACCTCTCATACGAAGACAACACCTTTGATGCGGTAACAGCCGCCTTCGGCATCCGCAACTTCCAGAACCTGGACCAGGGACTGCGCGAAATGTGCCGAGTACTGAAGAAGGGAGGACATCTCTGCATCGTGGAACTCACCACTCCGGTCAGCTTCCCGATGAAGCAGCTGTTCCACATCTATTCGCATACCGTATTGCCTATCTACGGCAAGCTGATATCGAAAGACCAGAGTGCCTACAGCTATCTCACCAAGACCATCGAGGCATTCCCACAGGGAGAAACGATGATGGAGGTATTCAAGAAGGCAGGATTCGAAAAGGCTGAGTTCAAGAGACTCACCTTCGGCATCTGCACCCTTTATTTCGCAACAAAATAAAACAAAGATATTATGGACAAGTATGGACTCATAGGTTATCCCCTAGGACATTCGTTCTCAAAAGGCTACTTCAACGAGAAGTTTGAGAACGAGGGCATCGACGCCCAATATATCAACTTCGAGATTCCATCTATCGAAGATCTCACCGAGATTCTCGACTCTAATCCGGAGTTAAAAGGCCTCAATGTAACCATCCCTTACAAGGAGAAGGTAATCAGTTATCTTGATCAGGTTAGCCCCGAAGCAAATGCCATCGGAGCGGTCAACGTGGTAAAAGTGGAGCATAAAGGCGACGAGACTATCCTCAAGGGATACAACAGTGATGTCATCGGTTTCACCCAGAGCATCGAACCTTTCATCGAGTCTTTCCACAAGAAAGCATTGATTCTCGGTACTGGCGGTGCATCCAAAGCCATCAACTACGGCTTGAAATCGCTCGGACTGGAGACTGTCTTTGTGAGTCGATACGAACGTCCAGGTACTATCCAGTACGATAAAATCACCCCTGAGGTCATCAAGGAATACAATGTTATCGTGAATTGTACGCCTGTAGGTATGTATCCTCATGTAGATGAGTGCCCTCCACTGCCTTACGAGGCGATGGATACCCATACACTACTCTACGACCTCATCTACAATCCCGATGAAACCCTCTTCATGAAGAAGGGAAAAGAGCACGAAGCCACAGTGAAGAATGGCTTGGAAATGCTCTTGCTGCAAGCTTTTGCATCATGGGATTTCTGGCAAGAAGAAAAATAAGCATATCATAAAGTTCAAAGATTAAAGTTCAAAATAAGAATATGAGTAACAATAGATACATGATGCGCGGTGTAAGCGCAGCAAAGGAAGATGTTCACAACGCTATCAAGAACATCGACAAGGGTATCTTCCCACAGGCTTTCTGCAAGATTATCCCTGATATCTTGGGAGGCGACCCAGAGTATTGCAACATTATGCATGCCGACGGTGCAGGTACCAAGTCTAGCTTGGCATACATGTACTGGAAGGAGACTGGCGACCTCTCTGTATGGAAGGGTATCGCTCAGGATGCTATCGTGATGAATACCGACGACCTGCTCTGCGTGGGTGCCGTAGATAACATCCTCGTCAGCTCTACCATCGGCCGCAACAAGATGCTCATCCCTGGTGAGGTTATCTCGGCTATCATCAACGGTACCGACGACCTGCTCCACGAGATGCGCGAGATGGGTATCGGCATCTATCCTACCGGCGGTGAGACTGCCGATGTAGGCGACCTGGTTCGTACCATCATCGTTGACTCTACCGTAACCTGCCGCATGAAGCGCAGCGACGTCATCGACAATGCCAACATCCGTCCGGGTGATGTTATCGTAGGTCTTTCTTCTACAGGTCAGGCTACTTACGAGAAGAAGTACAACGGCGGTATGGGTAGCAACGGTTTGACTTCTGCCCGCCACGATGTATTCGCCAAGTATCTCGCAGAGAACTATCCTGAGAGCTACGACCACGCCGTGCCAGACGAGTTGGTTTACAGCGGCAAGTATAAGTTGACCGATGAGGTTGAGGGTTCTCCTATCAACGCAGGTGAGCTGGTACTCTCTCCTACCCGTACCTATGCCCCAGTAATCAAGAAGCTCCTGGATGAGCTTCGCCCAGAGGTTCACGGTATGGTTCACTGCACAGGTGGTGCCCAGACCAAGGTTCTGCACTTCGTAGGCGAAAACTGCAAGGTAGTGAAGGACAACATGTTCCCAGTACCTCCACTCTTCAAGGCAATCCACGACTGCTCTGAGACCGACTGGAAGGAGATGTACCAGGTATTCAACATGGGTCACCGCATGGAAATCTATGTTCGCCCAGAGGTAGCCGAGAAGGTTATCGCCATCAGCAAGAGCTTCAACATCGATGCCCAGATTGTGGGTCACATCGAGGAAGGCAAGCGCAGCCTGACCATCAAGAGCGAATTCGGAACATTCGAATACTAAAAAAGAATTTAAAATTAATGGATAATAACAACATATTACAGAAGCTAGAAGGCTTAGAGAGCCGATACGAGGAAGTAAGCACCCTCATTACCGACCCTGATGTCATCGCCGACCAGCCACGCTACGTGAAGCTCACCAAGGAGTGGAAAGACCTTGGCGACATCATGGACGCACGCAAGCGATACATCAACTGTCTGAACAGCATCAAGGAGGCTAAGGATATCCTCGCCAACGAAAGCGACCCTGAAATGAAGGAGATGGCGCGCGAGGAACTCAACGAGAACGAGGCGCTGCAGCCTAAGCTCGAAGAGGAAATAAAGATTGCCCTGGTTCCTAAGGACCCAGAGGATGCCAAGAATGTACAGATGGAGATCCGTGGCGGTGCCGGTGGCGACGAGGCTGCCCTCTTCGCTGGCGACCTCTTCTCTATGTATAAGAAATATTGCGAGTCTAAGGGATGGACCATCAGCGTGACATCTGTCTCTGAGGGCGCTGTGGGTGGATACAAGGAAATCGACTTCGCTGTAAGCGGAACAGATGTTTACGGTACATTGAAGTATGAGTCTGGTGTTCACCGTGTTCAGCGTGTGCCTGCTACTGAGACTCAGGGCCGTATGCATACCTCAGCCGCTACCGTGGCTGTATTGCCAGAGGCAGACAAGTTTGAGGTGAATATCAACGAAGGCGATATCAAGTGGGATACCTTCCGAAGCTCAGGTGCCGGTGGTCAGAACGTGAACAAGGTGGAGTCTGGAGTTCGCCTCCGCTATCCTTGGAAGAACCCTAACACAGGCGAGGTAGAGGAAATCCTCATCGAGTGTACCGAGACCCGTGACCAGCCAAAGAACAAGGAGCGTGCCTTGAGCCGCCTCTATACCTTCATCCACGACCGTGAGCATCAGAAGTATGTTGACGATATCGCCAGCCGCCGTAAGAGCCTCGTCTCTACTGGTGACCGTAGTGCGAAGATTCGTACCTACAACTTCCCACAGGGCCGTGTTACCGACCACCGTATCGGTTACACCACCCACGATCTCAATGGTTTCCTGGCTGGTAACATCCAGGATATGATTGATGCCTTGACCGTGGCTGAGAACGCAGAGAAACTGAAAGAAACAGAATTGTAAAACCCTTACCGAGGTTTCGTATGTGGCTCCGCAGTTTTAAAGCTTTTGCCCTTACAGGGCGACAGGCTTGATGCCATGACTACCCAGGGTGTTGCCCTGGGCTAGGGGCTTCTGCCCTTTCAGGGCGTGTGAAGCAAACATCTGAAATTCAAGTGTGGAGCAAACATATGAAATTCAAATAACTTAAAAAGAAATGAACAGAAAAGAACTTGTAGAGCAGATTTTCGCCAAGAAGAGCTTCTTGTGCGTAGGTCTTGACACAGATATCAATAAGTTGCCAAAGTGCATCACAGAGAGTGAAGACATCCAGGGCGCTGAAGCCGAGATGATGTTTAAGTTCAACCAGGCTATTATCGACGCTACCGCTCCTTACTGCGTGGCTTACAAGCCAAACCTGGCTTTCTACGAGAGCCGTGGCATCGACGGCATGATTGCCTTCGAGAACACCATCAAGTATCTCAAGAGCCACTATCCAAACCACTTCATCATCGCAGATGCTAAGCGTGGCGACATCGGCAACACATCCAAGATGTATGCCCAAACTTTCTTCGAGGAGTATAATCTCGATTCTGTAACCGTAGCTCCTTACATGGGCGAGGATTCTGTAAAGCCATTCCTCGAGTATGAGGGCAAGTGGGTCATCCTCCTGGCTTTGACCAGCAACAAGGGTAGCCACGACTTCCAGCTCACAGAAGATAAAGAAGGCGAGCGCCTTTTCGAGAAGGTTCTGAAGAAGAGCCAGGAATGGGGCAACGATGAGAACATGATGTACGTAGTAGGTGCTACTCAGGGTCAGATGTTCGAGGACATCCGCAAGGTAGCTCCTAACCACTTCCTCCTCGTACCAGGTGTAGGTGCCCAGGGTGGTAGCCTCCAGGAGGTTTGCAAGTATGGCATCATCAAGGATTGCGGTCTGCTCGTCAATTCATCTCGCGGCATCATCTACGCTAGCAATGGCGATGATTTCGCAGAGGTTGCAGGCCAGAAGGCAAAGGAACTCCAGGAGCAAATGGCAGCCGAGCTTGCCAAGCTGGGCTAAGCCTCCCGCTAGGTGTCCCCTAGATCTCCCGCTAGGCGTCCCAGCAAGAAAGTCTTCCGCTAGGCGTCCCGGCAAGAAAGTCTTCCGCTAGGCGTCCCAGCAAGAAAGTCTCCCGCTAGGCGTCCCGGCGGATTTGAAATCCGCCGTAAAAAAAGGTTCGACCTATTAAACCGGGGGATTTGCAATCCCCCACCAAAAATAAGATTTTAGGCGCAAAGTATCTTGAAAAAGAGGCTTTGCGCCTAAAAAATACCCATTTGTTGGCGAAAAAAGCAAAATATTACGAAAGAATGACGAGAATCTAAATTTATTTTGTTATTTTTGCAAACAAAATGTGTTTCCTAAAAGAGAATCTTGCAAGGAGACCCTAAGTAATACAAACTAGAAGATTGATAAATATGGAATTTACCGCAGCGCAAATAGCCCAGTTCGTTCAGGGCCGTGTGGAAGGTGATGAGAACGCAACAGTCAACACCTTCGCTAAAATCGAAGAAGGCAAGGAAGGCGCTATCTCGTTCCTTTCAAACCCTAAATATACTCACTTCGTGTACGACACAAAGTCGAGCATCGTACTCATCGACGAGAACGTGGAATTGGATCATCCTGTTTCTACCACCCTCATTCGTGTGAAGAATGCATACGAGTGCGTGGCAAAGTTGCTCCAGATGTATGAATCAATGAAACCCAAGAAGACCGGCATCGATCCATTGGCTTTCGTTTCTCCAAAGGCTAAGGTGGCTGAGAACGTCTATATCGGTGCTTTCGCCTATATCAGCGATGGCGCAGAGGTGGGCGAAGGTAGCCAGATTTATCCTCACGCTTACATCGGCGAGGGTGTAAAGATCGGCAAGAATGCCCTCATCTACCCTCACGTAACCATTTATCACGGCTGTAAGCTCGGCGATAACGTGACTCTCCATGCAGGTTGCGTCATCGGTGCTGATGGCTTCGGATTTGCTCCAGGTCCTGATGGATACGACAAGATTCCTCAGATCGGTATCGTAACCATCGAGGATGATGTGGAGATTGGTGCCAACACTTGCGTTGACCGCTCTACCATGGGCTCTACCTACGTTCGCAAGGGCGTGAAGCTCGACAATATGGTTCAGATTGCCCACAACACCGACATCGGTGCCAACACCGTGATGTCTGCACAGGTGGGTGTAGCCGGCAGTACCAAGGTAGGCGAATGGTGTATGTTTGGCGGACAGGTAGGTATCGCCGGTCACATCACCATCGGCGACAAGGTGTTCCTCGGAGCACAGAGCGGTGTGCCAGGCAGCCTCAAGAGTGGCCAGCAGCTCATCGGTACTCCTCCTATGGAGCAGCGTGCTTACTTCAAGTCACAGGCCATCTTCCGTCGCCTGCCTGAGATGTACAAGGAACTCAGCGACCTGAAGAAACAGATTGAAGAACTGAAGAAAAATAAATAAAACTATATATAATTATGTCAAAACAGAAGACACTGAAAGGTAGCTTCTCTCTTTGCGGCAAGGGATTGCACACAGGCTTGAGCCTCACCGTGACTTTCAATCCTGCACCAGAGAACACCGGTTATAAGATACAGCGCATCGACCTCGAAGGCGAGCCTATCATCCAGGCTGTAGCTGAGAACGTCGTTGAAACCCAGCGTGGCACCGTACTCGGCAAGGGCGATATCCGCATCTCTACCATCGAGCACGGTATGTCAGCACTCTATGCTCTCGGCATCGACAACTGTTTCATCCAGGTTAACGGTCCTGAGTTCCCTATCCTCGACGGCTCTGCATCCATGTATGTAGAGAAGATTCAGAGCGTAGGCATCCAGGAGCAGAATGCAGAGAAGGACTACTATATCATCCGTCATAAGATTGAGGTGAAGGACGACAACGGTTCTGTCATCACCATCCTTCCAGACGAGGAATTCAGCATCACGGCGATGTGTTCCTTCGAGAGCAAGTTCATCAACAGCCAGTTTGCCACCCTCGACAAGATGGAGACCTACGTTGACGAGATTGCTTCGGCACGTACCTTCGTATTCGTTCGCGATATCATGCCATTGCTCCAGGCTAACCTTATCAAGGGTGGCGACTTGGACAATGCCATCGTTATCTACGAGCGTCAGGTAGAGCAGGCTCAGCTCGATCAGCTCGCCGACCATCTCAAGGTACCTCACATGGATGCCAGCAAGTTGGGTTACATCCAGCACCGCCCTTTGCAGTGGGAGAACGAGTGTACTCGCCATAAGCTGCTCGACATCATCGGCGATATGGCGCTCATCGGCAAGCCTATCAAGGGTCGCATCATCGCTACCCGTCCGGGCCATACCGTAAACAACAAGTTCGCCCGTCTCATGCGCAAGGAGATCCGCAAGCACGAAATCCAGGCTCCCATCTACGATCCAAACGAGGAGCCAATCATGGATAACATCCGCATCCGTCAGCTCCTGCCTCATCGCTACCCAATGCAGTTGGTAGATAAGGTCATCGCTATGGGTCCTACCAGCATCGTGGGCGTTAAGAACGTAACCAGCAACGAGCCATTCTTCACTGGTCACTTCCCAGAGGAGCCAGTAATGCCAGGCGTTCTCCAGGTAGAGGCGATGGCACAGTGTGGCGGTCTGCTCGTATTGAACCAGCTGGAAGAGCCTGAGCGCTGGAGCACTTACTTTATGAAGCTCGACGACGTGAAGTTCCGCAAGAAGGTGGTTCCAGGTGATACCCTCCTCTTCCGTGTGGAGTTACTCGCACCAGTACGTCATGGCATCAGCTCAATGAAGGGCTATATGTTCGTAGGCGACCAGGTGGTAGCAGAGGCTACTTTCACTGCACAGATTGTTAAGAACAAGTAATAATAAGATAGAAATATGAATCAGATTAGTCCATTAGCGTTTGTTCATCCAGAGGCGAAACTCGGTGACAACAACATTATCGGTCCTTTCTGCTATATCGACAAGGACACCGTTTTGGGCGATAACAACGTATTGCAGAACAGCGTTACCATCCACGTGGGCGCTCGTATCGGCAATAATAATGAATTCTTCCCAGGCGCCAGCATCTCTACCAAGCCTCAGGACCTGAAGTTCAAGGGCGAGGTGACAACCTGCGAGGTGGGCGATAACAACAGCATCCGTGAGAACGTTACTATCTCTCGTGGTACTGCCTCTAAGGGCAAGACCGTGGTAGGCAGCAACAACCTCCTGATGGAGACTGTTCACGTGGCTCACGACTGCGAGTTGGGCAGCGGCCTGATTATCGGCAACTCAACCAAGTTTGCCGGCGAGGTGGTTGTAGATGACAACGCCATCGTCAGCGCCAACGTTCTCGTTCATCAGTTCTGCCACATCGCAGGCTACGTGATGATCCAGGGCGGTTGCCGTTTCTCTCAGGATATTCCTCCTTATATCATTGCCGGCAAGGAGCCAACCCGCTATTGCAGCATCAACCTCATCGGTTTGCGTCGCCGTGGTTTCAGCAACGAGACCATCCAGAACATCCACGAGGCTTATCGCCTGCTCTACAGCAAGGGCATCCTGAAGGAAGGTATCGAGGAAATCAAGAAGAACCTTGAGGTGACTAAGGAAATCCAGTACATCATCGACTTCGTAGAGAGTTCTCAGCGAGGCATCATCCGATAATGAAAACTTTAATTGTAGTGCTCGGTCCTACCGGTGTAGGTAAGACCGAGCTCTGTCTTTCACTGGCAGAGCATCTCTCTATACCTATTATTAATGCCGACTCCCGCCAGATCTTCGCCGAACTCCCTATCGGAACCGCAGCACCTACTGCCGAACAGCAGCAGCGGGTGAAGCATTATTTCGTAGGAAACCACCACATCGAAGATTATTACAGCGCAGCCCAATACGAGGCCGATGTGATGAATCTCCTGGAAGAAGAAATCTTCAAGAATCACGATGTGGCGCTGCTTACAGGCGGCAGCATGATGTATATCGATGCCGTATGCAAGGGTATCGACGATATTCCTACCGTGCGGGATGACATCCGTACCTGGATGAAACAGCGCCTGGAAGACGAAGGCTTGGAAGCGCTGGTAGAAGAACTCCACAAGATGGACCCGGAGCATTGGGCGATAGTAGATAAGAAGAATCCCCGCCGCGTGGTGCATGCCCTGGAAATCTGTCACCAGACCGGCAAGACCTACACTTCTTTCCGAGTAGCCGAAAAGAAGCAGCGACCTTTCCGCATCATCAAGATAGGCCTGAACCGCGACCGTGCCGAACTGTACGACCGAATCAACCAGCGTGTGCTGATGATGATGGAGGAAGGCCTGGAGGCAGAAGCCCGCAGCGTATATCCACACAAGGGTCTCACCGCCTTGAGAACCGTGGGCTACAAGGAGATGTTTGCCTATTTCGATGGCGAGATAGATAAGGAAGAAGCCATCCGCCAGATACAGTCGCATAGCCGTGAATACATGCGCAAGCAGCTCACCTGGTTTAAGCGAGATGCCGAAATCCACTGGTATCATCCCGACCAGCAGGATGAAATCATCCGATTTATCGATGAAGAGATATAGACATAATCGCCCGATAGCATCAAAGAATATGCTATCGGGCGATTTTCATATCATAAAATCCTACATCTCCACCTGATTCACAATCTCACCATCAAACATATTGATGATTCTATCGGCATAATTGGCATCATGCAGCGAGTGGGTTACCATTACGATGGTGGTGCCCTCCTTGTGCAACTCAGAAAGCAGTTCCATCACCTCCTTGCCATTCTTGGAATCCAGGTTTCCCGTAGGCTCATCGGCAAGAATCAGCTTAGGATGCGGAAGGATGGCACGGGCGATAGCGGTGCGCTGCTGCTGACCGCCCGAAAGCTGCGATGGGAAATGCTTGGCACGATGGGATATCGCCACTCGCTCCATCACATCCTCTGCACGCTTGCGGCGCTCCTTGCCCGAAACTCCCATATACAGAAGTGGCAACTCGATATTCTCCACCACATTCAACTCATCAATCAGGTTGAAACTCTGGAACACAAAACCTATCATTCCCCTTCTTATCAGGGTACGCTCGCTCTCCTTCAGCATGCTTACATCCTTGCCGTCGAGCAGATAGCTGCCGCTTGTAGGATTATTCAGCAAACCTATTATATTAAGTAATGTGGATTTGCCACATCCCGAAGGTCCCATGATGGCAACAAATTCACCTTCCTTCACCTCCAGACTGATATTACGCAAAGCCCAGGTCTCCACTTCCTCTGTCTGAAATACTTTCTTGATATTATTTAATTGAATCATAATCTTTATCGTTTCTTTAAATTCGTATTATACTTTTATACTTTCAAATTACACATTTTATTCCTTAACCAGAATCTCCGAAGGATCCACCTTCATGATTTTACGTACCTGACAGGCGATGATAGCTGCAATGAAGCCAATGACTATCACGACACTCAAACTAATAGGAAAGGCAGGATTGATTTCTACCATATCGAAAGTCTGACTCAGAACGATATGGAACAGCAACACGGCTACCACCGCAAATACCATGGCGATGAGCGTAATCACCAGATAGGTTCTTCCGAAGAGTTTGGTAATATCCTTTGTCAGGGCACCATTCACCTTGCGGATAGCTACTTCCTTCTTGCGAGTCTGCGTATCCAGCATCACCGTACTGAAGATACTTATCAGGCAGATAGCCAGACTCACGATAGCCAGGATCCACGCAATATTTTGCAGTATTTCCAACGCAAACATGCTCCTTGCCATATAGTCACGCAGATTGGATGACATCGGTTTTACCACAGCAGGCTCCAATTTCTGTATCATTCTATCTACAGCAATCTGCATCTCCTTATATTCACCCGGCTTTGCCACAAGAATATAATGCCTGGCATCATAAGCCTCTTTGGGGTCTATGACTATGAATGAGTATATATCAGTTTTAAAACTCCCCTGATAAGGTATCGACTGGAACGTTCCGGCTATCTGATACGAATCCATCTCATCTACGGTCAATATATCATTAGGAGCAACATGATGCTGGCGCATCTGCTTATACAACTTCTCATTTACCAGGATACATTTCTTCCGGTTTGCCTTCGGCTTCCAATTCACCTTGATCTTGAAGAAATCGAGATAGGAGGTATCTGATGTAATCCTAAAGCAATAATTCGTCACATTACCATAGCTAGCATAAGGATCGCCTTGCCAAGCCGCCTTGCTGAACTCCTCGTTCTCTGCCAGCTCGTTAACTTTCCAAAATCCCCAGCTATAAGGCATCCATCGTTCTACCTGCGGTAAATGGATGAGCTTGTCTCTGAGGCGCTGACCATTTTCTGCCGCATTTGTCTGCAGAAACAGACTCTGCTCGTATGCACGTTCGTCATCAGGTATATGATTGAAATCTGCCATCTTGCCCACCCAGCACAGGAGGCAGAAAGTAACACCCAGGAAGAACATACTGATCATCACCTGCACACCCAGCATCGTATTGCGGAACCAATGGTTATGGCTTCTTCTCATTCCTGATTCGAGTGCTTGCGTACGCTTGCAAATGCGACTCAGCACAATCCAGATGATGGCGAGACATAGCATCATAACCACCAGCCCGATCACCAGACTATAGAGATACAGATGATTGATGGTTCCTAACTCGGAGGTGATTTCTGCAAACTGAGGCCTTGCCAGATAATCACAAATCCAGGATCCCATCAATACTGCTACAAAATAAGCCACCAGCACGATCACCAACACCTCGGTAGCAAACATGGAGAAGAGTTGGAGGCGTGTGGCACCATTGGTAATTCGAAGCGAGATTTCACGTCTGCGCATCCAGAACAGTTGCGTCTGCATCCTCAGAAAACCGATGATGGCAGCCAGCAGGATCAACGAGCCTATCAGATAAGTGATGGAACGGGCAATAGCAACGCTTGAATACTCTTCGCTCAACCGATCTTTCAGCTTTTCTGTTTTTACCTTCAGACCCAATGGTTTCAACCTGCTGTTCACCTCTGCTTCCAACTGTTGTGGCGTGCATCCCTCTTTCAACACCACATACAAAGCCACAGCATAAAATTGATTTAAATCCATATCTTCCAACTCCCATGGTGAGTAAAAGAGAGCAGAACTGTTTTGCTCTGTCAATGATAAGTCTTGATAGACATCCACCAATCTCAACTGATAATTTCCATAGTCCTTACTCAAACGAATGCTTGCACCCACAGGATTCTTGTCGCCAAAGATTTGCTTTGCCTGCTTTTCGTTGATAATGGCATCATGAGGCCCCAGTACTTTGATCTTTTCGCCCGTAATGGCAGAACGGATACCAACAAAGTTGGGATAATTTCGATCAAGAGGAACTGCATCCAATTGCATCTTGCGCCTTGTCTTGCCGTTTAAGGTAAACTCAGCCCAGCCGCCTGTAAGCATACCATTAGGAGCATAAGGTCCCTGCTCTATGCAACGAGGTCCCCCATTCGCCTTCACCGCCCTTACGATATCACCATTGATACGAATTGAATTTTCCGATTGACGTTTTTGGATGGAATCGAACCGGAGGTTATAAACCCTGTCATAATAAGGTTCATGATTTATGGAAGCCATGCGGAAATTCTGCAGAAACGAATGCACCGTGGCAAGCGTCACCATACCGATGGCAAGCGACAGGATGCTGCCCAGCGTCTGCACCTTGTACTTGAGAATGTTGCGCAGGGCAACCTTCAGGTTGTGTAATAACATGTTCATATTTTTAAGTCTTTATATAATTTATTTACGTGAAATATTGAATTTTATTATCTATGATGGATGATGAATTTTGATAATCCAAGATAAAAGTCTATCTCAAATCTATTTCTTTTTCGCTGGCGATTTGGGTATATCCGCTTACGATAACCTTGTCGCCCGGCTTCAAGCCGGAAGTAATTTCGAATTGCTGCGGATTCTGTCTGCCAACATTGATATTCACCCGCTGCGCCTTCTTGCCATCGTCAGATACCCGGAATATCCAATATCCGTTGGTCGTTTGGAAGAAATCACCATTCGGAATCACCAAGGCTTGTTCCGGCTTGCCCAATTCCAACAGCACCCGATAACTCTTGCCCAATCGGATATTGGCAGGAGTCTTGCCAGTGAAAGTTAATTCGCAGACAAACTGATGGTCTTTCACTTCAGGAATCACCCGTGATACACGAAGCGGGAACTGATGACCATCGTACTCGATATGGGCAGGAAGTCCGGCGATAACGCGGTCGATGTAATACTCAGCCAGCGAAACCTGCAGTTTAAACTGGCTCATCACCTTGATCTGTCCGATGCTCGCCCCGGACGAAACCTGCTGACCTTGGGTTACCCCCAAATAACTCAGTTGTCCGCTTACGGGAGCCCGAACCACCAACTGCTGGGTTCGGCCCTTCATTCTCGATAATTTCTTGTTGGCTTCCATCCGGTTGGCAGCAATCATCTCGCGCTTCAATCGGGTAGATACGGAATCATGCTTCAGGTTTTGCATCTGCAAGAGCACCTTCTGCCGCTGATATTCGTAATCTTCCTCAGCCACTTCCAGTTCCGCCTTACTCTTAATGCCCATACGATATTCCTCTCGGCTCTGCTTGAGCGATTTCTTCAAGCTCGCCATCTGATGCTGGGCATCCAAGGCTTGCTGGCGAAGGTTGATGGTCTTCTGCGTCATCTCTATCTCCTGTTCCTGACAGTTGCGAAGCTTGCTGCTCCATGCATCCTGCTCATCATCAATAGAATGATAGAGTTCCGGATTCTGAAGCACCAGGATGGTATCGCCCTGCTGCAGCATGGCTCCTTCTTCTGCCACCACCCGCTCCACGAATCCATTCTCCATCGCATTCACCTGGATGGTCTTGAAGGGATACACCAGTCCTTCTACATCTACATACTCCCAGAAAGGAGCCTTCTTCACTTCGGCTATCACCACGCTATCCATATCCACCCTTCGGGTTCCCGAAGTAACGATCAGGAAAAGGGCATAGACCAGGATGGCGATGCCTGCTGCACCCGACAGGATAGGATATCGGTAGCGGATATACCACGGTTTCGGTTGTTTCTTTATATCCATATTATTCTGCTGTTATTCATTATTTTATAAGAAGATGATTCTATAGGAAATTTATTCTATAGGAAGTTCTTCCTTCAATTCTTTATTGTGTTCGAAATCGAATCCCGTCATGCTTCGGAGCGTATAGTAAAGACTCCAGTAAGTCTGCATGGTCGAGATGTAATTGCGCCGGGCAGCATCTTTCTCGCTGATGGCTGCATTCAGGTCGAGTATCGAGTTGCGGCCCATGATGTAGAGTCGGCGCGCCACCACATGCCGCTTCTCGGCACGCTGGTCGGTGAGCGATGCCACATGCACCTTTCGGGCTTGCATATTAAACTGCAACACCAGTTTTTCTACGTTCTGGTAGAAATCCCTCATACCTTGCTCCACCTGCGTCTGGGTAAGCGCCAACTGCGATTTGGCTTCTCTCACCCTACCCTTTCCCCGTCCCCAATCCAATATCGGAAGGACGATGGAGATGCTTGCTGATTGCTGTCTCATCGGACTGCGATAGGCGGCACCGATGTCAACTCCCGTCTGCGAGAGTCCGAACTGCATATAGAGATCCGCCTTCAATCCGGCATTGGCACGAGCCTGCGCCAAACGGCTTTCGCTCTCCTTCTGGATGCGACGGTAATAATCGGGATCCGGACTATTCAGCAAAGCCCAATCTATCGCTCGCTGCAGAGGAACCTCAAAGGCAGGCACCTTATCCGGCATCACCAAACTGATATCCTGCGATTGTTCCAACCCCAGAAACGAGCGGATGGTCTGCATCTTCTCTCGCAGTGCCACCTGGGCATCCATCACATTGGTCTCCTCGTTCAAACGGTTGATTTCCAGCTGTAGCATCTCGTTTTCCGAAATCGTTCCATTCTCATATCGCCCCTTCGCCATCTGATATAACGTGTCGGCAGAAGCAAAGTTCTGCTTTGCCATCTCCCATTCTGCCTGCGCCGAAGCCAGACCGAAGAAATGCTCACAGGCTTTTGCCGAAACAATCTCCAGCGTTTCGGCATATCGCTTCTTGGATTCCCGGAATCGGATGGGTTCTATCCTACGATTCCATTTCAGCGAGTTATAGCCAAAAAGACTCTGCTCATAGCCCACGATAAAGGGTTGACTGCTATAGGCGGTTATCTTGTTATGCAACTCATCCAAGCGGTTGAGCGAACTCTTCACAAAAAGACTACCCCCCGTCAGGGAGATATTCTGGTTGATTTTCAGAGTAAGATCAGCGCCCAACTGGTCTTGCTTCAGAAAGAGTGCCGTACCATCCGACTGGGTTATCTTGTTCACCTCCTTATTAATATAAGGTGAAGATGAGAGGGAAAGCGAAGGCAGATAGTTGGCCTGATGATACCGATAAGCCCAGTAAGCAGACAGAAAAGTATTGCGGGCACTCTGCACCGATGGCGACTGCCGCTGCGCCATCGCAATGGTAGCTGCCAAGTCGAGCTGCAAAGTGTCGGCTTGAACATTCAGGGCTGCAAGCGCCCATACTATGAATAGATAATTCTTTTTCTTCATGATGATTTCTTTTGCAAAAACTAACACAAAAGCTATGCCACAAAGATAAAGATATGATTATCAAGAAGATAAGAAATTTCGGATATAAAAAAAGCGTGCGAAACCGCACGAAACGTGTGCGATTTCGCACGGTGCGCACATCCTCAATATGATAGCATCCGTCTCTATCAGGCAGGAAGCACCACACTAAAGGTGGTTTTATCGCCTGGCTTCGAAGAAGCGGTGATGGTTCCACCATGCAGGGTTACTATCTGCTTGCAGATACTCAACCCGATGCCCGAACCGTTCGTCTTGGTAGTAAAGAACGGCACAAAAATGCGCTCCATCACCTCCGGAAGGATTCCCTTACCATTATCAGTAATGGAAATGATGAAATCGCGCTTTTTGCTCGAAAGATGAGTGGTAAGACGGACATAAGGAATCTGATTTTGAGCAGATTCAGCCTCATCGGAAAGACCTGCCGCCTCCTCCTTCATCCGAATCTCCACGGCCTCCTGCGCATTCTTCAGCAGATTAATCAGCACCTGTTCTATCTGCGAACGATCCATCTGCAACCTCTGGTCTTCGTTTTCTATCTCATAATGGAATATCGAATCCGGATAAAGATGCTGCAAATCAGCCACCAGATCACCAATCCTTACATCCTCAAACTGAGGTTTCGATATGCGTTGCAACTTTCGATAGTTCTCCACAAACTGCAGCAAACCATTGCTCCTTCGATTGATGGCTTGCAATGCCATCAGCAGATCATCATGCTCCAGCGTATCCTGCTCCACCCCTTCACATAGTGTATCAGCCAAAGAGATGATAGGAGTCAGCGAGTTCATGATTTCGTGGGTCAATACCCTCACCAGCTGCTGCTGCGCATCCGTCTCATTCTTCTGAATCACCGGTTGCACATTCTGCAAGGTATAGAGGCGATAGGCAAAGCCTTTATTAAAGAAGTTGACCACGCTCAATACAAAATCAGCCTTCCCCACATGCTGATTTCCAGCATCCAAAGCCTTCTTGCCAGCTGCTGCCTCGTTGGTCTTGGTCTCCAATTGTACCAGTTTCTGCAATCCCGGCTTCAGCTGCATCATCATTTCCGGAAGCGCCCCATCCAGCACCTGCAAGTCGTGCAAGTGATGAATCGAAAAACCGCAGAGTCCATCCACGGCAGCCCGATTCATCCAATGCACCTTCCCCTGTTCATCCGCCACAATGAGAAAGGCATTGATGGTATCGAGCATCGTTCCGAAATACTGGTATTTCGCTTCCTGTCGCAAAGTGGTTTCCCGAAATTCATTCACCACTTCATTAATCTGCTCTGCAAGATTCCGCTCTTCTCCCCTCAGATGATCCAATGAATACTGAAGCGAGAAGTCACGGGTGCGGATAGCCTCAATCAGTTGGCGCATCCGCTCATTGCTCTTATGATTGAATAAGTTATTGACGATTGACATAGTTTCAAAAATTTCCGTTTTTTCTATCAAAAAAACTGCTTAAATCCCCACACGCCCTGTAAGGGCAGAAGCTCCTAGCCCAGGGCAACACCCTGGGTTTTAACAAGATATATCCCTACGCCCTGAAAGGGCAAAAGCTTTAAACCCCGAGCTTATCGATTTTTCTGTAAAGGGCGAAACGGGTGATACCCAGCAACTCTGCGGCCTGTGTAAGATTTCCATTGCTCAAGGAGATGGCACGCTTGATGGCTTCACGCTCCAAGGTCTGAAGATTGAGCGAATCAACCTTTATGGAACCTGATGAAGAACTTGATGAAGAAGAGCCCAATGCCACCACAGAATCCTCCAATCTGATATCCTCGGCAGCCAGTTCCGTCTTATCACTTAATACGATTGCCCTCTCAATGCAATGCTGCAATTCTCTTACATTACCCGGCCAGGTATGTTTCAACAGCTTCTGCTTGGCAGATGTTCCCAGCACCACATCGCCAACACTATATTTTCCCGAATAAATCTTCAGAAAATATTCTGCCAGCAGAACGATATCCTCTCCACGTTCACGCAGCGGCGGAAGATGCAGTTCAATGGTATTCAACCGATAGAAGAGGTCCTGTCGGAATGTTCCCTCGCCCACCTTCTCACGTAAATTAGCATTCGTTGCCGCCAGAATTCTCACATTCACATAGCTCACCTTGTTGGAACCAATGCGCTGAGTCTCCCGCTTCTCAATCACCGTCAGAAGTTTCTGCTGCATCGGCAGGTTCAGATTTCCAATCTCATCCAGAAAGAGAGTACCGCCATCCGCCGTCTCAATTCGTCCTTCCTTCGCATTCCTGGCATCCGTAAACGCTCCCTTCTCGTATCCGAAAAGTTCGCTCTCGAAAAGATTCTCAGGGATACACCCCAGGTCGATATTTACAAACGGCTTTCTTGCCCTGTCTGAAAGCAGATGCAAGGCATGCGCCACCACATCCTTTCCCGTACCATTCTCTCCAGTAATCAATACGTTGGCATCCGTAGCCGCCACACGCATCATCTGCGCTTTCAGTTCCTTCATGGCAGAGCATTCGCCAATCATTCTCGCAAACACATCTTCAGAAGAAGCAATAGACTTGGACTCAGAACATTGATTCATATTCAGATTCTGATACATATTCTGCTCCGATTCCTTTTCCTGCGAATCCGAAGAATCCAGCTTCCTTTCCCTGCTCAATTTCACGGCACTCTTCACCGTATCGAGCAGTTTATTCCTATCCCATGGTTTCGGAATAAAGTCGATGGCTCCCGCCTTGATAGCCCTCACCGCCTTCTCCGTATCCACGTAAGCCGTGATAAACAGCACCACGCTCTTAGGGTTATGCGCCAGAATCTTCTTCAGCCATTCATACCCCTCTTCGCCACTGATGGCATCCCGATGGAAGTTCATATCGAGCATGATGACATCAGGCCTGAACGAATCCATCATTCCGATGATTCGTTCAGGCGTATTGATAACTCTAATACCCTCCACGTATGGTTTCAAAAGCATATTGAGCGACAAGAGAACATCCTCATTGTCATCCACTATCAGTATCTTTCCTTTTTTCTCCATTGCCATCATTTTTAATTATTTTGCCCACAAAGTTACTGCAAAAAAACGAGATAGCTTCGAAAAAAACATCATTTCTTCCAAAATTCTAAACAAAAGCGGTCTCCCAACCGCTATATTCCGATATTTTAAAGAAATAACGAAGAAATTTCCGAAAATATTTGGTGATTTCAAAATTTCGCTTTATCTTTGCACTCTAGTTATCAAGAAATCTCGGGGTTGACTGGATTTGACGGCGAGATGAAATGGTACGTAAGCATGCGGAGGCTCGTTGGCTACCTCCTAAATCCTAGTGAACAAAAAATTAATTGGCGAAAATAACTACGCTCTCGCTGCTTAATCGAAGTACAGTAGATTAGCTTTATTCCGGCACAAGGTGCTGGAACGGGACATCGCTCAACGGATGTAGTTCCGAATCTTGTTGATCAAGCGGTGCAGGCAAATCGGAAATAGTTCATGTACGCCTCGTTGCATGGATGAAATTTTAGAGGATAAGGGTATGATTGGTGGTCCAGGTCTTGTCATACCTCGAAAATTAAAGGCTGGAATAAGCATGTAGAAAGCGTATGGTTTCCTTGTGCGGACGAGGGTTCGATTCCCTCCAGCTCCACCCTACCATTAGAGAAGTCGCTGATTTTCAGCGGCTTCTTTTGTTTTAGTAAGCCACTTTCAAAAACACTCTTCACCAGAATGGCATAAATATCTGTAGCTAAGTAACTTGCACGGGTGAAGAGGTGCACGCCACTCTTCACCACTCTTCACCTCTCTTCACCTGGAGCCGCTTACGGAAAATCTGTGTAAATCTGTGAAATCTGTGGGACATAAAAAAGTGGTTTCAGCCCCCAACCGAACAGGGCGAGCTTCCGATTCAATTCCGTGCGCAATCCGAAGGTGAAGAGTGGTGAAGAGCGGTGCGTAACTCTTCACCTCTCGCAACCCCAGTGTTTATCGGGGTTTCAGCCGATTTGGTGAAGAGTGAAGAGTAAAAAGAAGAGTGGTGCTTTTATAAAAAAAACTCCCGACGTATCGTTTTGTGCCTGGCAATGGCAGATTATTGCCCTGGTAAGGGGCAATGTTGTGCCATAGTGAGGCAATAAGCGCTACAAGCCGTTTTACGCCTCGCCAGTACTATCATGGCGACCTCTCAGTAACGTCTTTGCGCCTTGTAAGTACTATCGTTGTTGCTTGTAAGTACTATCATTGTTGCATCTGTTTTACGTAAAAAGTCTTCGGAGTAACCTTTACTTGTTGCCGGAAGAATTAATGCAATAAGCCGGAGAAGCCTATACTTTCAGCCGCACAACAGCTGTTGTGCGCTTGCATAACAGCTGATATACGCTCGCCCGACACCTGTTATGCAAGCGGATATCAGCTGGTGGGCGATGAATTGTTGGATATAAGTTCTGTGTATGTATATGAACGAGCTGAATCTTTTCATTCGAAGATAAAGCTATCTAGGGCACAACTGCATGGAGCAGAAGTAATCATCCTCAGCAACAAGGGTTATTTCTGTCAATACTTATAACCAAATTTTGCATACTGGTAAACTTGGAATCTAGCAACGAAAATAGGGAGTTTTGGGCATCTCAAATTCCCTATTTTCTGCTTCTAATTAATCGAATACCCTATAGTTGTACGACTATATAGGCTATAGTCGTACAACTGTAGAATTCCTATTTCAACGCTATTAGCTAACAAAATCATAATCCTTTGATTATTAACACATTACCATTTTCTTCCATATTTTCAATATTCACAAAGAAATAAGAACCGTTTGAAAATACGAGAATCTCAGCAAGGGAAATGTATAAAAATAAAACGACCCGCACATTTGAGCATCGTTGAGAGGCTTGGCGGGTACTAGTGCTGCAAAGTTACGAAGATTTTTCGAAACCAGCAAATTTTTGGGGATAAATTTTAATCTTTTGCTTAACTTTACCTGATTTTCCACAATTCCTCGTTCTCCCAACCCTCTGGAAATCCCATTGGTGCAGGATCAACAAGAAGGAAAGCCGATAACAAATCACGTAACTTCTTCCCCATATCATTATTGGGCGAAATTGTATCCAAGAAATACTTAATGATACAAAGATTATAATAAACTCGCAAAGGATTGGAAGGTAATGTTATCCAAGCATGGGTGGTTCGACGTGGAACCATAGGCAACATTGTATTCTGCTTATTCCATACTCTTGCATGATGACAGCAAGAATTTCTTGTTAAAGTTATAATTGTCATCCATGAATTAAACACCTTTAATTGCAATCCAAAACGTAAAGCTATCCGCTTTTTTACTTGCGCATTCTTGAGATTATTAAAGATGTTTACCATTACACCCAAAGGAATGAGTTCTGCCAGTATCCAAGCTGGCGGATATGGATCAGAATACGTTTGCTTAAAATGCGCAATAAATTCTTCACGAGACTTTTCTACTTCATGTTTTAGTAAAACCAAAGTCTTCTGAAACTTATTTGAATCTATAAAGTAAGAAGCATTCGTCATCCAGAAGCTATCTCCAAACGCTGAGGTACACTCATCAACGATAGCTGTACGAACGGCTATCTCGATTTTCTCGATTTCATTAAACATAAACAGACGAAGCTTCTTGTCAAAACGATACAACATCATGACCTGTCGGAAATTTGCATCTGTCTTGAACCGATGCTCTGACTTGGGAACTAAAAGCAATGGATACATATATGCTGAAAGGCGATAATAATTTATCGTCTTTAGGTACTGTTCTGCTTTACAGGGATTATCAATAGCAAGTCCTCTTGACAAGAGTAATTCAACAAGAGCATCTGCATGTTGGTATTCCTTTTGAAATGGGATAGGACTATTCATAAAGGAATGAGTTTAGAAGGTTCAAAATGTATAAAAATAAAACGACCCGCACATTTGAGCATCGTTGAGAGGCTTGGCGGGTTCTGGCGAGTACAAAGGTACGAAGATTATTCGAAACCGGCAAACTTTTGGGGAGAAATTTTAATTTCGCATGCTAAAAAGTATAAAGCATTTACAAATTAAGCTACTCCGCCCCCATCCGGTAATTCTTGGGCGACAAACCGGTATGCTTTTTAAAGAAGGTGCCGAAGGATGAGGCATTAGGGAAGCTTAACTCGCAGGCTATCTGCTGAATCGTCATATTCGTATTCTTCATCAGATAAATGCTGCGACGGATGATCGCCTTGAAAATCAACTGCTGAACCGTCTTGCCACATACCGACTTCACTATCACCGAAAGATACTTCGGAGTGAGACAAAGCTGGTCGGCATAAAAAGCTACCGTACGCTCACGCATGAAGTTCTCCTCTATCAGCTTCACCAACATCTCGAAAGTCTCTATCTTACGTCGCATCTCCTTACCTTCCTTCTGGAACGAAGCAGAAAAAATGCTGCAAAGACGATAGGTTACCGCCATCAGAAGCAACTTCTGCTCATGCAAACTGTAGGTGTCATGCTTCTCCTTCTGCTCTAAATCCAAAAGCATCCGGGCATAAGAGGTCAGCATCTCCTCATATTCCGTATGAGCTACCGTGCACGACTGGGGATAGAGCGTAGAATAAAGCCGCATGCTGACTACGGTATTTCCCAGCATGTGGAGAATCTGTTCCACACGATAAAAAAGCAACGTGTATCGGAAGTCTGCAGAGACTTCCTGCACATGAAACAGGATTCCGGGAGAGAGAAAAACGGTCTCTCCCATAGACGCAACAAAGGATGTTCCATCTACACAGAAACGGAATATCCCTTGATGGCAAATCACTATTCCCACATAGTCGGAATAGAAAGGTTGCATCAGAAAATGAGGAAAATCATAAGCCTCATATATGATTATATTATCTGTTATCTCCATTTTTTCAAATTGCTTGAATTGCGAAGATAACAAAAATATCAATTCCATCTGATAACAATCCCGATTATTTATGATATTTTAGCAGATTCCCAGCGCTTCCGGATCAAAGACCATGAACTTATAATTTTTGAAAAAAAGAACATTATATTGCACCTTTTCTTGCGTAATCTAGAAATATTTATTACCTTTGCAGGAAATGTACAATATAATGCACTACTCAATCGTATCTGACTGAATAAAAACAACATAAAATGTTGATTTTCAAATAAGAAAATAAAAAAGACAAAAAATAAAAGAAATGAACATCAAGTCAATAGGCAGTAAAATCAAGGGAAATCCTACGATGGTAGAGGGTACGGTGTATTCCATGCTCATCATCTGTAGCATTTCCCATTTTCTGAACGATATGATTCAGTCGATTATCCCTTCCATCTATCCGATTGTGAAGGATAAGTTCGACTTCTCGTTTGCACAGATTGGTATCATCACACTGGTCTTCCAGATGACATCTTCCATCCTGCAACCTTTCACAGGACTTTATGCCGATAAACATCCCCGTCCCTATGCCCTCTCCATCGGCATGTGCTTCACATTGGTGGGCCTGCTCCTGCTGGCTTTCGCCGAGAATTATTTCCTGATTCTCCTGGCAGTGAGCGTTGTCGGCCTGGGTTCGTCCGTGTTTCATCCCACAGCATCGAGAGTGGCACAGATGGCATCGGGAGGCAAGAAGAGTCTGGCACAATCCATCTTCCAGGTGGGTGGCAATGGAGGATCTGCAATAGGCCCTTTGCTTGCAGCCATCATCATCCTGCCTTTCGGCCAGCATGCCATCTCCTGGTTTGCCCTTGCAGCCCTGCTTGCCGCCATCATCATGGTAAGATTGGGAGTCTGGTATAAGGCACGACTGGCTTACGTGGTGAACCATCCCCAGAAACAGCCCCTTCTTAATACCCATATCTCTAAAAGGGTGAAGTATTGGGCTCTGTTCATCCTCATCATGCTCGTGTTCTCCAAGTATTTCTATACGGCATGCATTACGAGTTACTTCACCTTCTTCCTGATGGATAAGTTCGGCGTATCGGTACAGACCTCGCAGCTGTGCCTCTTCGTATTCCTTGCCGCCTTTGCCATAGGTACGGTGGCAGGAGGAATGCTGGGTGACAAGTTTGGCAGAAAGTATGTCATCTGGTTCTCCATTCTGGGAGCAGCACCCTTTGCCATCGCCATGCCTTTTGTGAACTTCACATGGACCATCATCTGTACCTTCCTTTCTGGCTTAATCATCGCCTCGGCATTCTCTTCCATCGTGGTATATGCCACCGACCTGATGCCAGATAAAGTGGGATTGATAGCAGGCATTTTCTTCGGCCTGATGTTCGGACTGGGAGGACTTGGCTCAGCGTTCTTCGGCTGGTTAGCCGACAAGACCAGTATTGAGTTTATCTTCCAGGTGAGTGCCTTCCTGCCATTGCTCGGCATCATAGCAGGATTCTTGCCGAATACCCAGAAGAGTTGATGGCTTTCTTGCCTTTATCTTCTTCCCAGGTTTTTCACATTCACATTCTTCAGCAGATACTCACGGGTCAGCTCCTTGATGTTGCGCTTGCGCCAAGGTATCACGAGCATCAGTCCGGCACATACCAGACAGCCATAGAAGGTCCAGCCTGCCATCTCCTTGATGGATACCAGCGTAGCCTGAACCTGTACCTTTCCCTTCACACTCATGGCAGCCATGTTCTGCGCCTCGGTCTCCGTCTTGCCCTGATACTGCATGCCTCTTACCGTCTGGTCATAGGTCTTTGCCGTCTCCAAGCTGGTGCGGTCGTAATCCTGTGCAAAGCGGGTTACGTAATACTGCTGGCGATGCTGAAGCACATTGGTGTAGAGCGCCGAACCGATGCATGGGGCGATGACCATACGAACGGTGAGCATGATGCAGACCCAGGTGGACATGAAGCGGTAAGGCATACGCTGATTGGCTATCGTGGAGATGAGCGAATAGAGCAGCATCATTCCCGTAGAACGGATGATGATAGGCCATTTCATACGATCATACATGCCGTCGTTCTGTACCTCGAAGTACATAAAGAGGGCATAGCCTCCGATAAAGAGGAAGCCCAGACAGTACATCCACTTCAGATGAACATTCTTGGCTCTGGCGATGACCGCGAAAATCAAGCCCACGGTATATCCCACCATCACCCAGTTGCCCAGGGTGGCATTCTGCCAGTTGTCTATCTTCATTCCCACATTGGTGAATACATTCACAAACATCGCACTGGAGTTGCAGACCATCAGGAGGAAGAACAGCATGATGCCGTAATTGATAACCCTGAGCTGGAACACCTCCATGATAAAATAAGGTGAACGGCGGGTCTTCTCCAGATAGATAAACAGGGCGGTGAAGATGAGACAAACCACCGTAGAGTAACGGATGGTAGGATCATCAAACCAGTCCAGCGTCTTGCCGAACACCATTACATAGGCAAACGAGCAGAGCATGATGCTGAACACCGTGACATTGCCAAACTTCGACATCGTGATCGGAAACTTCGGCATCGGATACTTATGATAAGGCATGGTGAAGAACACGATGATGATGCCCGCCAGCATGAATGCCATCATGAAATGATACACATACTGCCACTCGTAAGCATAAGCAAGCCAAGCCGTGAGCCAGGTGCCCAACTGTCCGATAATCATGAAGAAGAGATAGATGACCGGCTGGGACACCATCTTTTCTGAATCCACCGCATCCCAAGCCTCCTCGGTGGTAGGCTCGCAACCCGGCGTGATATTCTTCGTTGCCTCGATGCCGAAACCATACCGGATGAGTACAAAGAGATGCGCCATCAGAAGCGTCTGGCGAACAAAGCCCATCAGCAGACTGCACAAGCCGAGGATGAACAGCGAATCGGTCTGGGCGCAGACAAAACTGAGCAAAAAGAGAATGGAGAATCCCACGATACACATCATCTTCTCTCTCCGGATGCACACCAGTTCGTAGAAGAACGGCGAGAAAGCCGCCATTCCTATCGACGTACAGAAGCCCGCAAAGGCGATGTATTCCGACTGGATGCCCAGTCCGCCCATCATCTCTCCGCTGTTGGCGGAATAGACACCACTCATCGTAATCATCGGCACGAAGAGGATAATCATGAAGATGATGCCCAGCGGTTTCGGCACCCAGTCATAGAACGGATAATTCTTATATTCTTCTTCCATATATTACTTCATTTCCTTCTAGCTACTTTTTATTTCTCTCAGCCTTCACTACCACCATCATACCTGCTGCCAGGCGGGCATTGTCTTCCTTGCTGAGGTTAGTGAAGTCGATTCTTACAGGCACACGCTGCTGGATCTTCACGAAGTTGCCGGCTGAGTTATCGGTAGGAACAAGAGAATACTTGGAACCGGTTGCTCCGGAGATAGCGGTAACGGTGCCCTCAAACTCCTTGTTGCTGATGGCATCCACCGTCATGCGTACCTTCTGCCCCACATAGAGATTCTCTACCTGAGTTTCCTTATAGTTGGCGATGACCCACTTCTGGGCATTAGGAAGGATATAGGTGATGGTGGTTCCGGCGCTTACCATCTGTCCCTCTTCCAGGGTGCGGCGACCCAACTTACCATCGCATGGTGCAACAACCACGCAATAAGAGAGGTTCAGCTTCGCCATCTCCACCGCAGCCTCGGCCCGCTGGATGGCAGCAGCCACGTTCTGCTTGCGGGTAACCACCTCGTTTACGCCCTTATAGGCAGCAGCCTGCTGTCGCTTTACCGACTCCAGTTTCTTCTTGGTTGCCGCATATTCCACTTCGAGCTGCTCCAACTGGATAGGTGTAGCCGCCTTCTTCTCTACCAGGTTGCGATAGCGCTCGCAGTCTTTGGCTAGTTTGGCAAGGCGCACCTCTATCTCATCGATAGATGCCGAATAGACGGAAGCCGAAGTCTGGGTGGTCTGCTGGGTAGCATCAATCACGTTGGCACCCGCCTTGGCATCCTTCAGGGCAGCCTCAGCCTCCATCAGTCGGATGCGATACTCACGGTCATCAAGAACCAGGAGCGTATCACCCTTGTGAACCTCCTCGTGTTCCTTGAAGCAAACCTTGGCTACATAGCCCGATGCACGGAGGTTGACAGGAGAGATATACTGCTCTATCTGCGCATCATTGCTGGTCTCGTTGGCATTATAATCCAGGAAAAGGCAGACAATCTTCCAGAGTCCGAAGGCGAGAATGGCTACGCCGATAAGGCTGGCGATGATCTGACGGATACGCTGCTTCTTCAATTTCTTCTGCATTTCCTCGTGAGAAGTTTCTATCTTGTTGTTTTCGTTCTGTTCCATTGTTATATTCTGATTGATTATTTCTTAATGATTCCTTTGCTATTTTACCTGATCCAACTGTCCGGTGAGTTTCAGGAGCGAGAGATTCGCCACCTTATATTTATAGTAGGCGGTGAGATAATTGTTCATGGCTTCGCTCATGCGCATCTCATCCTGGAGAACGGCGGTCATCGTTCCTACACCCTCTTTATACTGGTCGGCTGTTACGCTATAAACATCCTGCGCCAGGGTGTAGTTGTCAAACTGCTTCTTGTAGTTGCGCTGACTGTTGTTCACCTCGCTCACGGCGTTCATATAGTTTGCCTGCATGCCTTTCAAGGCATCCTCGTATCCGATGCGGGCATTCTCCTCCTCCACCTTGGCACGTCTGATTTTCGAACGCTTCTCAAAGCCATCAAAGACTGGCACTCTCAGCTGGATGCCGATGCCGTTGGAACCATACCAGTGGTTTGATTCGCCCGAATGAATCCAATGTTCAATCTTATCGGTAAAGGCAGAATACATCAGGCTACCGGTAAGACTCACCGATGGCAGATAGCCATCCTTGGCAAGTTTGGTCTGCTTCTGGGCAAGTTCCTTTCTCTTCTCCAGGAGCTGGAGTTCGTAGAGATTGGTGTTCAGTCCGTTGGCATTCACCGTTTCTATCTCTCCCGGATTCACATCACTTACCTTGATTTGCTTTTCTGCAGGATAATCTATCACATACTTGAGCATGGTGTATTGCTGATCGAGCATGGCAATGGCGTTATCACGCTGTACGGTGAGATTCTCGATATTGAGTTTCACACGCTTCACATCTACCTCAAGACTCATCTGATTATCGTAGAAAGCCTGGGTGATGCCATAGAGTTCCTCCAGGCGCTTGATGTTGTCATTCACCAGTCGAATCTGCTCAGCCGTATTCTGCGCCATGTAATACATCTTGGCAGTCTGTACGATGAGATCTTCACGTGCCTTCTCGTAAGAGAGCTGGTTGAGATGGTCTGCAATCTTGGCAATGTCGATGGCAGTATTCACCATCTGGTTGTAGAGTGGCATCTGGAGCTGCAAGCCTGCCGAAGCATTATACTGCAGGGTTTTGGTAACATTGTAAGGCTTGCCATATGCAGAACCGTCAGTCACGGAAACGGGAGGGGTGAAGTTGTCGTTCAACTGTGCCACGGCATTAATCTGCGGCAACAGCTTCGCCTGGTTCTCGCTGATGGAATACTTTCCCTTTGCAATCTCATTCCTGCTTTTCTGCAGCGACAGATTATTCTCCACCGCCATCTGCAGGCACTGGCTCAGCGACAAAGTTTCCTGCGCCATCATTGCAGAAAAAGCTCCGAGAGCCAGACAAAAACACAATATTTTTTTCTTGTTCATTTTTAATATGTTTCTTATGATATACAATATGATTGATGTCTGGTGCAAAGATACTGCTTTTCTGTCGATTATCACTATTCACAAAATATCACAAAATGTTCAAAATTGCCGTTTCTTTTAGCGGCGGAGGTTCTGGAAACAAAAATCCCTCACAGATAGAGGTCTGTGAGGGAACTTTCTGATATTTTAGAATTTCATTTTATAGACGTTGGTTTCTCTCTTTTCAAAGCCCAGGCTCTGATAGAGCTGGTTGGCAACGACACGGGATGGGCGCGAGGTGAGCATCAGCGTTACCTCTCCCCTCTTCCTGCACAGTTCCATCACCTGCAGAATCATCAGCTTGCCATATCCCTTGCCGCGGAAGTTTCTATCCACCACCACATCTTCTATCCATGCCTTCCATCCGGTAGGGCATTGATAAAGGCAGAGGGTGGTCATACCGATGAATTGTCCATCGGATTCCAAGACATAGAGATGACTTTGGGATGAGGAGAGCAAAGATTCAATTCTTCCTCGGTGATAGTATGTACGCTATCACTCAACTGCGACAACAGGTTATTGATATTTTCCAAATAACCTGGTTTCAATTCTGTTAATTCTATCAATCTAGGTTCTTTCATGGTACAAACTTAGCATATATTTCGGAGATTGCCAAGAATTGCAGGGAATATTTTATTTTTTTAATAAAAGAAGAAAGGGCAAAAGCTTTGAATTTCAAAGCTTTTGCCCTTTCAGGGCGACATTGTCGCTTATATGTTAACCCAGGGTGTTACCCTGGGCTAGGAGCTTCTGCCCTTTCAGGGCGTGTGGATGATAATTACCACAATTTACTTCCAAGGATTCTCGGTTGGATAAGGCAGGCTAGCTGGCTGGTTGTAAGCGATATCCTTGATGCCAAGATACTTGAATACCTCGAACAGGGTCTTGCCTACGTGAGAGAAAGCTACGGCTCCGTGGTGCGGATAGCCCTTCTGAACCAAGACGTGGCGATAGAAGCGGCCCATCTCGTTGATGGCGAAGATACCGATACCACCGAATGAACGTGTAGGAACATCGAGAACCTCACCCTCTGCGATGTAAGAACGGAGGTTACCCTCTGAATCGCACTGCAGACGATAGAATGTGATGTCAGATGCAGCGATATCGCCCTCCAAAGTACCACGGGTGAAGTCTGGTGTACCACCATTCTCCAACAAACGGTTCTGGATCAACTGATACTTGATCTTACGGCTAGAGCACATCTTGCACTGTGGAGTGTTACCGCAGTGGAAGCCCATGAAGGTATCAGTCAACTTGTAATCGTACTTACCCTTGATGTCCTCATTATAGATATACTGAGGAACAGAGTTGTTGATGTCGAGCAATGTAACAGTATCATCAGATGCACACATACCGATGTACTCAGACAAAGCACCATAGATATCTACCTCGCAAGCTACAGGAATACCGCGGCTAACGAGACGGCTGTTAACATAGCAAGGCTCGAAACCGAACTGGCTTGGGAAAGCTGGCCAGCACTTGTCTGCGAATGCTACATACTGGCGAGAACCCTTGTGAGCCTCTGCCCAGTCGAGCAATGTCAACTCAAACTGTGCCATTCTGCGGCTGAGGTCAGGATAGTAGCATCCCTCGCCCATCTCCTTGGCCATATCAGCGCAAACCTCGTCGATACGTGGATCGTTCGCGTGCTCCTTATAAGCTACGAGGAGGTCGAGCTCTGAGTTCTCCTCAATCTCTACACCCAATTCATACAAGCCCTTGATAGGAGCGTTGCAGGCGAAGAAGTCCTGAGGACGTGGACCGAATGTGATAATCTTCAAGCCCTTCAAACCGATGATGACGCGAGCTACCGGTACGAAGTCTGCAATCATCTTGGCTACTTCCTCTGCTGTACCAACAGGGTACTCTGGAATATAACCCTTCAAGTGGCGCATACCGAGGTTGTAAGAGCAGTTGAGCATACCGCAGTATGCATCACCACGACCATTGATCATGTCGCCATCACCTTCAGCAGCTGCTACGAACATAACAGGACCATCGAAGTTCTTTGCAATCAAAGTCTCAGGGGTCTCAGGACCGAAGTTACCAAGGAATACAACCAGAGCGTTGCAGCCCTGCTCCTTCACTTCAGCCACAGCCTTGAGCATATCTTTCTCGTTCTCAACTGTAGTCTGACAGTTGAAAATCTCACCTTTGTACTCTTTTACGATGTTCTCACGGCGCTGAGTAGAAAGCGCGATTGGAAAACAGTCACGGCTAACGGCAATAATACCGAGCTTTACTTGTGGAATGTTGTTGCTTACCATAATTCTTGTGTTTTATATTAAGTTTTTATATAATTTACTTGTTTTTGCTGAGCGCAAAGGTACTAATATTTTTTGTTTCAACAAGCATTTTAAGAGTTTTTTTATGGTGAAAAAAGTTAAAAACAGAAGATTTCCGCCGGAATGAAACATCCGATAAAGTTCCTGTAACATTTCATACACATCGATTGAGACTTTATAACAAATAAAAACACAAAGATTGATGGTTTTTCAAATTATTATTGTACCTTTGCACCGACAAAAACAGAAAAACGATTATGAACAAAGTCAAGACTATCTTTGCCTGGATATGGCAAAAGCTTTGCGCCTTTTGGCCTTGGTACAAGACATTGTATCAGGGAAGAGCGTGGTACACCAAGACGGTAGTCGCCTTGGCAAGTTGTATTGTCGCCTTTATCCTTTATTTAGGTGCTGTCGATATTAACTTCTTATGGCTTTTCGGTAAGTCACCTGGTTATTTTTCAGGTATTCTGAATCCTCAGACTTCCGAGGCTTCCTTGATTTATAGTGCCGATGGCAAGCTCATCGGTAAGTATTTCAATGAGAATCGTACTCCTGTAGAATACGACGAGGTGAACCCTGCCTTCTTCAAGGCTCTGGTAGATACCGAGGATGAACGTTTCTACAAGCATATCGGTATCGACCCTATCGGCGTTTTCGCTGCTGCCAAGGATGCACTCCTGCATCACAATGGCCGTGGAGCTTCTACCATCACGCAGCAGCTGGCAAAGAATATGTTCCGCGTCCGTTCGCAGTATTCTACGGGATTGCTCGGCAAGGTGCCTGTACTCCGCCTGCTCATCATCAAGAGCAAGGAGTGGATCATCGCCGTGAAGCTGGAGACGGTTTTCTCGAAGAAGGAAATCATCACCATGTATGCCAACACCGTGGATTTCGGTAGTAACTCTTACGGTATCAAGACTGCCGCCAAGACTTACTTCAACACCACCCCAAAGGAGATGACCACCGACCAGGCTGCCGTACTCGTGGGTATGCTGAAGGCTACCACCTATTACAATCCACGTACCAATCCGGAGAACAGTCTGGCACGCCGCAACACCGTATTATATAATATGGTGACACACGGCGATCTGTCACATGCAGAATACGACCAGCTGAAGGCTGAGCCTATCAAGCTCGACTTCAAGGTAGAGGAAAACTACGACGGACAGGCAAAATACTTCCGTGAGGCTGTAGCCAACTACCTGAAAGACTGGTGCAAGGAGGAAGGTTACGATCTCTACACCAGTGGTCTGACGATCTACACCACCATAGATACCCGCATGCAGAAGTATGCCGAGGAGGCTGCCCGCAAGCAGATGAAACAGGTGCAGCAGAACTTCAACAACCACTGGAGCATCCGCCGCACACAGGCAGGAAAGGGAAAATGGATGGGACAGGAACCTTGGCAGGATGAGAACCACCAGGTGATTCCAAACTTCATCCAGGGCATCGCCGAGCGACAGCCATTCTACAAGGATCTGGTGGCTCGTTTCCCTAACAATCCAGACTCCGTGAACTACTATTACAAGGAGTGGGTTCACCCGGTTAAGGTATTCGATTACGACAAGGGAAGCATCACTATCAATATGACTTCTGAAGATAGTATCAAGTATATGACTACCTTCATGCACAGCGCTTTCGTGGCTATGGAGCCACAGACGGGAGCCGTGAAGGCATGGGTGGGCGACATCGACTTCGACCACTGGAAGTATGACAAGGTAACTGCTGAGCGCCAGCCGGGTTCTACCTTCAAGCTCTTCGTCTATACAGAGGCAATGAACCAGGGATTGACTCCTTGCGACAAGCGCCGCGACGAATATATCTCGATGGAGGTATATGACAAGAAGAAGCACGAGATGACCATCTGGAGACCATCCAACGCCAACGGTTCTTTCTCGGGTGACAGCATCCCATTGAAGAGTGCCTTCGCCAAGAGTATCAACTCCGTGGCAGTACGCCTGGGACAGGAGATGGGCATCAAGCGCATCATCGAAACCGCCCAGAAGATGGGTATCAACAGTCCACTGGATGACACACCAGCTCTTGCCTTGGGTTCCAGCGATGTCAACCTGCTTGAGATGGCGTGTGCCTACAGTACCATTGCAAACAATGGTAAGCACCACGACCCGGTATTGGTTACCAAGATTGTGGACCACGACGGCAAGGTGGTATATGAAGGTCCTTCTACAGAGGAGCAGGTGATTCCTTACAAGAGTGCCTTCCTGATGCAGCAGTTGCTGCAGGGCGGTATGAAGGAGCCGGGCGGTACATCGCAGAGCCTTTGGGGATATGTAGGCAACTACCGTGACACCGAATTTGGCGGAAAGACGGGTACGACCAACAACCACTCAGATGCCTGGTTCATGTGTGTAAGTCCTAAACTGGTGGTTGGTGCCTGGGTAGGCGGCGAATACCGCTGTCTCCACTTCCGCACCGGAGCCTTGGGTCAGGGTTCCCGAACAGCATTGCCAATATGCGGTTACTTCATGCAGTCTGTATTCGGCGATCCTGCCTTCCAGCAGTATCACGCCAAGTTCGACAAGCCACAGGATGGCGACATTACACGAGATATGTATATCTGCGCAAGCTATGCACCAAAACCAAAGGTAGATACCTCCCGTGTGGATAGCACCGCATTCACAGAGGAAATCATCCTCGACGAAAACGGCAATCCTATTACCAAGGAGGTTCCTGCAGTCAAGTCGGAAGGAGAATCTTCTGCTTCAGGAGCTACAGAAGAAAAGAAAGAGAAGAAGAAGACAAAGCCAACAGAACAGCCTGTCAACTTCGACGACCTTTAAAAATAAAATATGATTGATCTCGACAATGCGGAGCTGCAGAATGCACTCAAAATCATACAGTTTACCCGTCGTTCGCTTTTCCTCACCGGAAAGGCGGGGACGGGTAAATCTACTTTTCTGCGGTACATCGCAGCCAATACCAAGAAGAAACACATCGTTCTGGCACCTACAGGCATCGCAGCCATCAATGCCGGCGGAAGCACCCTGCACAGTTTCTTCAAGCTGCCCTTCCACCCCCTGCTGCCCAACGACAGTATGTATTCCGTACGCAACATCCGGAATACATTGAAGTATAATTCCGAGAAAATCAAGATTATCCGTGAAGTGGAACTCATCATCATCGATGAGATCAGTATGGTGCGTGCCGACATCATCGATTTCATCGACAAGGTGCTGCGTGTGTATTGCCGCAATATGAGGGAGCCGTTCGGAGGAAAGCAACTTCTGCTGGTGGGCGACATCTATCAGTTGGAACCGGTGGTAAAGGAGGAGGACCGCAAACTGCTGAATCCTTTCTATCGCAGCAGCTTCTTCTTCGATGCCAAGATCTTCCAGCAGTTCCAGCTCGTCAGCATCGAACTCAAGAAAGTTTATCGCCAGAGCGACCCTGTCTTCATCGGCATCCTCGACCATATCCGAACCAGTCAGGCGCAGAGTCAAGACCTTCAGCTGCTCAACCAGCGGGTGGGTGCCCAGCTCGACGAGAGTGATTCCAAGCTTGCCATCACCCTCTCCACCCGCCGTGACACCGTGGATTTCATCAACGAAAACCAGCTCAAGCTCCTGCCAGGAGAGCCTACACTCTTCCGGGGCAATATCCAGGGCGAGTTTCCGGAAAGCAGTCTGCCTACCCCTATAGAACTGTACCTGAAGACCGGAGCACAGATTATCTTTATCAAGAATGATATAGAGCACCAATGGGTGAACGGTACCCTGGGCACCATCATCGGGTTCGATGATGAAGATGATGCCAAGATATATGTGCGCACCGAGAATGGACAGGATGTGATGGTGGAACCAGCCGCCTGGAGCAACATGCGCTATCATTTCAATGAGGTGGAAAAGAAGATTGAAGAAGAGGAAATAGGCAGATACGAACAATATCCTATCCGACTTGCCTGGGCAATTACCGTTCACAAGAGCCAGGGTCTGACTTTCAACCAGGTGAAGATTGATTTCACGGGAGGAGTTTTTGCAGGTGGTCAGACTTACGTGGCTTTGTCGAGATGCACCAGTCTGGAGGGAATCAGTCTGCAGGAGCCTATCCGTCCCAGCGAGATATTCGTCCGCAACGAGGTGAAGCAGTTTGCCCGCCAGTATAACAACCAGAACACCATCAACACGGCGTTGACGCAGAGCAAGGCAGACAGGCAGTATCACGATGCTGTAAAAGCGTATGACAAAGGTGACATGCAAGCCGCCCTGGATAATTTCTTCCTAGCCATCCACAGCCGTTACGACATCGAGCATCCGCTTGCCAAGCGCTTCATCCGCAAGAAGCTGAACAAGGTGAATGAGTTGCAGGCAGAGAACGAGCGGTTGCGTGAAGTTATCAAGCAAAAGGATGAAGAAAAGAAGAAGCAGGAGAAATTCCTGAAGCGCCTAGCTACGGAGTATGTTATCATGGGCAAGGAATGCGAGAAGGAGGGCATGAAAGAAGCTGCCATCACCAATTACAAGAAGGCGCTCACCCTCTACCCTAGCCATCCCGAGGCAAAGAGAAGGCTGAAGCATCTCAACGAATAATCATAAAAAATGTGGTTGACAAAACGGAAAAACAAATCCGTTTTATCAACCACATTTTTTATTGATTAAAATCTAACCTCATAGGTCTTGCCCTTCTGGGTCTTCATCTTCTTCACCTTATCTCCATATCTTACCTGACAAGGTTCGCCGGAGCCGGAGAGAATGACAGCCTTGGTAAGGCGGCCGTTGTCCCAATAGATATCCACCGTGAAGTTGCCCTTGGCACGGAGACCCTTGATGGAACCCTTCTGCCATGCATCTGGCAGGGCTGGCAGGAGATGGATAAAGCCCATGTGACTCTGCATCAGCATCTCGGTGATACCCGCTGTACCGCCAAAGTTACCATCTATCTGGAATGGGGCGTGCGTATCCCAGAGATTGTCCAATGTTCCATTCTTCAGAAGATTACCATAAAGCTTGTAGGCATGGTTGCCATCGTGCAGACGAGCCCACTGGTTCAGCTTCCAACCCATAGACCATCCCGTAGCACCATCACCACGATGCTCCAATACCACCTTGGAAGCCTTCGCCAGCACAGGAGTGGTGATAGGCGAAATGGTGCGGCCCGGATGCAGACCGAAGAGATGGTTCACATGGCGATGCTCATCCTTAGGATCATCAATATCCTTCGACCACTCCATCAACTGACCATAGCGGCCAATCTGATAAGGAGCAATGTGCTTCAGGGCATCTTCCCACTGCTTGCGATCCTTGGCATCCTTGCCCAGAATCTTGCTCGCCTCTACGGCATCGAGCAGAATCTCACGAATCACGGCATGAGCGAAGGTGGCACCCTCGTCTATCGGTCCGTGCTCCGGAGAGGTGGAAGGAGCCGCTGTATAGACACCATCCTTGCGATGCCACAGATAATCTGTTGCGAAATTAGCACTTCCCTTGATGATCTCGTATGCCGTCTTCTGCTTGAAAAAAAAAAGAGGGGGGGGGGGTGGGGGGGGGGGGGGGCGGGGGGGGGGGGGGGGGGGGGGGGGGGGGGGGGGGGGGG